>OCZT010000129.1_pt1 | contig 69494 bp, 61 predicted proteins | sample 1539031 | NCBI WGS metagenome assembly OCZT01 (sample SAMEA3539308, study PRJEB22396) | soil metagenome | biome: tundra; feature: field; material: soil | place: USA | collected 2010-05 | depth 0.15 m
TACCCGGTCGAGCGCTTCATGCGCGACGCCAAGATCTACCAGATCTGGGAGGGCACGGCCGAGATCCAGCGCCTGGTCATCAGCCGGCTCATCCTCGGTGAGCGCAAGGCATTGACCCGTCCCAAGGTGATCAAGGAAGAGCCCGTCGCCAAGGCGCTCGCCGCCGCCGGCTGAGGACGTCACTCATGTGGGACGTCCACGATACGAGATCACATGGACGCGCTCCAGGGTCATCATCCCCTCGGACACCATCTCGTCCAGCCGCGGCAGGACGGACGCGATGTGCTCCTCGGTGTCAACCACTTCGATGACCAGCGGCAGGTCCTGGCTGAGCTGGAGCAGTCGCGTGGTGTGCAGCCGGGAACTGGCGCCGAAACCCTCCACCCCGCGCAGCACGGTCGCCCCGGCCAGCCCTGCCTCACGGAAGAGGTGCACGATTGCCTCATACAGCGGCTTGCCGTGCCAGTGGTCCGACTCGCCGATGAAGATGCGCAGCAGCTGTCCCTCGCCCTCGAGCTTCACGCCACCATCCTCGCCACTCCGATGCCGGCGACCACCGCCAGGACGCCGATGACCGCGCTTCCCGCCATGTTGAGAAATGCAGCCAGCATCTGGCCGCCGTCGATGAGTCTGACGGTCTCGAAGGCGAGTGTCGAGAAGGTCGTGTAGGCACCCAGGAACCCGACGGTGAGCGCGGTTCGCAGCCACGGTTCCACGTTGATCCGCTCCGTGGTCAGGGTGAAGATCAGTCCGAGCAGGAACGACCCCGAGATGTTGATCACGAATGTGCCCCAGGGCAGGTCACCAGTCCGCGGCTCGATGACCGCCTGGAGCGCGTAGCGTGTCAGGGCGCCGAGGGACCCGGCGATCATGATCGCGAGGGCGGTGCGCATATCAGAGCTCCTGTGAGTAGGAGCCATCAGCCGGCGGGCGGCGGTCGCGGCGAGCCCCATCGCCGTCTGGTCGCCCCGAACTATAGATGACCGCCTCTGGCGCGACGGCGGGGGTGGGTTGGGCTTCGCGATAATCGGTGGGCATCAGCGCACGCCATGTCCAGATGGGAGAAGTCCCGATGTTCGACCTCACCGGCAAGGTAGCCGTCGTCACCGGCGGTTCCCGCGGCCTCGGCCGCGCCGACTGCCTCGCTCTGGCGCGCGCCGGCGCCGACGTCGTGGTCACGGACATCCTCATCGAGTCCGACCCCAACATCCAGAGCGCCGCGGAAGCGGCCAACTCAGCGCTCGCGCAACTCTTCACATCGCAGAACGTGGTGTACTCGGAGCAGACCAGCGAGCAGATCCGCCAGATGGGGCGGCGGTCGGCGGCCATCAAGATGGACGTGACCAATGCCGACCAGGTGCGCGACGTGTTCGCGCAGGTGAAGAACGAGTTCGGCTCGATCGACATCCTTGTCAACAACGCGGGCACGCTCGACCACGTCGCCCAGATCGAGCATCAGAGCGAGGAGCTGTGGGAGCGCGACCTCCGCGTCAACCTCACCGGGGCGATGATCTGCACCAAGGCGGTGTGGCCGTACATGCGTGAACAGAACTGGGGCCGGCTCATCTACATGGCGTCGGTGGCGGGCACGCTGGGCGGATTCGGCCAGGCCTCGTATTCGACGACCAAGGCTGGGCTCATCGGGCTGGGCAAGTCGATGGCGCTCGAGGGTGCGCGCTACGGCATCACCGCCAACATCATTGCCCCGGGCATCATCGCCACCGAGGCGTTCAAGGCCGGAAGCCCGAAGATGAACGACCGCATGGTGCTGCGCACCGCGCTGCGCAGCGCGGGTGAGCCCGAGGACATCGCCCACAGCATCTGCTTCCTGGTGTCACCCGAGGCGCGCTACATCACAGGACAGGTGCTCACCGTCGCCGGAGGCATCGACCTCTTCGTCTTCTAGACGGTCGCGACAGCGATGCAGCCCAATCGCCCGGATCAGCTCGAGGTCGGCGTCACCTACTGGCCCGCCGACGTCGGCCCGTACCTGTGGCACGAGTTCCATCCAGCCACCGTCATACGCGACCTGACCGCCATCGCGTCGCGACGGATCCCGGTGGTGCGCGTGATGCTCAGCTGGGACGTGTTCATGCCGTCCGACCGCGCGCCCAACGGACGCCGGATGCGCGACCTGGAGACGCTGCTCAATGCGGCTCGCGACGTAGGCATCCGAGTTGTGATCACGCTGTTCGCGCAGTCCCTCGGTGACTGCGTCATGCTCCCCGCGTACGCGATCGACCGGCGGGCGCCGCGGCCGGGTGTGCGCTGTCTGACCGACGCGCGTGCCGTCGACGGCGGGCCGCGTGACATCTACGCCGACCCCCTGATGCTCGAGGTGCAGGTGCGCTGGCTCGACGCCATGCTCGCCGGCTTCGCGCATCACCCTGCGATCGCAGCGTGGGACATCGGCCACGATCCAGCAACGACCATCCGGCCGCGCCGCATCGCGGAGATGGCGGCGTGGGCGGCGCTGCTCGCGCAACGGGTGCACGCCCAGGAGGAGCAATGCCGGCTCACCCTCGGTCAGGACGACGTGGTCCGCGGCCGCGGCGTCCGCCTCGCGGCCATTGCGGAGCACGTCGATGTTCTGGGACTGGCCATCCGCCCACAGCGACTGAACCTGTCAGGCGAACGGTCGATCGCGGACAGCTGTGTTTTCGTGCTGCAACTGGCCGAAGCCCTCGCCGGTTCCGGTGCTCCGCTCATCGCTGACATCGGCATCGCATCCGGTGGCGCCGGCCTGCAACCCGCAGCGGACGCACCGCCGGCGGAGGCCGTCACGTCGGCTCCGGACGACGCCCGCCGCGACGCCGATCGAGTGCTCGGCCAGATGCTCTCCTCGGGCGTCGCCGGACTGCACTGCGCAGCGTGGTCCGATTGGGGAGAGCGGCTGATCGAGGCACCGCCCGGCGACCGGTCGCCGTGGCTGGCCCGGCTGGGAATCGTTGACAGCATTGGACAATCCAAGCCGATGGCGGACGTCTGGGACGAGCTCGCCGGCAGCGAGCGAGGGGTCGGTGCGGCAACCCCGTATCCCACCACCATCGATGTCGAGTCGTACTACGCAAATCTCCCCGATTCGCTCCTCGACCTGTACTCAGCGTGGCAAGGCGATCGAAGCGACCATCCTGCTATTCTCGACTGAGTGCCGACACGAACGCTGCGTTCGGGTGGCATTCTCGACCGCACTGTCGCAGGTTCCCGGAGCTGACCCGGGACGTCCCCCCGGGGTCGGCAGCGCGGTGAGCCGTGTTGTTCGATGGTCAGCGTTGACTCCTGGAGGCCCACAAGTGCCCGCTGGCCGTATCAAGATGATCAGCCCCGACCGCGGTTTCGGCTTCGTCCGCGGTGACGATGGTTCCGAGGCGTTCTTCCATCGCACCGAGCTCACCACCGTCGACTTCGACAGCCTCGAAGAGGGCGAGTCGGTGACCTTCGAAGTGGTCGACAGCCCCAAGGGGCCGCGCGCCCGCAACTTGCAGAAGGCGAGCTGACCGGATCGCCTAGAGCGACCGGCTTTCTTTGCCCGCGGCCGCGGCGGGTTCGGCGACGTGCACGCCGCGGCCGTCCAACTCGATCATTCGCCGCGCCGCGGCGCGCACACGCTCCTCGTCGAGCCCCCGCAACCTGACGATGACCTCCCGTGCCTCCGTCTGCGGGTATGACCCTGCCGTGACGTCGGCGAACTCGGCGGCGAGCCGGCGCATCGGCCCGTACAGCTCGGCCTCGGGGACGGCCGCGTAGCGGACCTCGACCACCACCGACGCGGTGCCGCCGACAAAGAAGCGCGGGATCAGCTCCTCTTCGACAATGGTCGTCAACTCGCGGGGCACGCCGGGGAGGATGAACAACCACCGGTCGTCGCCCACCTCGAAGGCCATCGGCGGCGCCATCCCGCGCCGGTTGACGAGCACAAGGCCCCCCTGGGGCACCATCGCCGAGCGCCGGTTGCCCTCGCCGACCTCGTCGCTGGCGATCCAGCCGGCCGCGTGCATCCGCGCCACGATGCCGGTGATGTGGGCGAGCGCCACCGGGTTCTCCTCCAAGGGTCGCCCGAGGGCGGCGGCGACCGCCTCGAACGTCCGGTCGTCGGGCGTCGGCCCGATTCCCCCGCAGACCGCGATGCGGGCCACCTCCGGATCGGCCACGGCGCGGTGGACCGAGTCGGCCACATCCTCCAGCCGATCGGCGATCACCTCGATCCGCCTGACCGGGAATCCGGCGGCGAACGCGCGCTTGGCCAGGAACGAGGAATTGGTGTCCTGGGTGTGACCGGAGAGCACCTCGTCGCCGACGGCGATGATCACCGTCATCCGGGGCTGGCTCATGGGTCCGAGACTACACGCCGGTATCGCGGCCGGGTCGCCGGTCGCTACAATCTCGCGGCTCATCCACCGGCGGCCGCCGCTGCGCAGCGGCGGCCCTTCGGAAGGACCCCATGACAATCAATGTCCTGCTGCCCATCGCCGCCGCGGGCGTCGTGGGGCTGCTCTACGCCATCTACCTCATCTTCTGGGTGCTCCGGCAGCCCGAGGGCAATGAGCGCATGCGGGAGATCGCGACCGCCATCCAGGAGGGCGCGCAGGCCTATCTGAACCGCCAGTACACGATCATCGGGGTCATCGGTGCGGTCATCGCCGTCTTCCTCCTCGTCTCGCTGGGCTGGCAGACCGCGGTGCTGTTCGTGCTCGGCGCCGTGCTCAGCGCCGCGGCCGGGTACGTCGGCATGAACATCTCGGTTCGCTCCAACCTGCGCACCGCGGAGGCGGCCCGGAACGGCCTCCAGCCGGCGCTGCGAATGGCCTTCCGGGGCGGAGCGGTCACCGGCCTCATGGTCGTCGCCTTCGGCCTCATCGGCGTTGCCGTCGCCTACGGGCTGTTCCAGAACATCAACTACATCGTGGGGTTCGCCTTCGGCGCATCGCTGATCTCGGTGTTCGCGCGGCTCGGTGGCGGCATCTACACCAAGGCTGCCGACGTCGGCGCCGACCTCGTCGGTAAGGTGGAGGCGGGCATCCCCGAGGACGACCCGCGCAACCCGGCCGTCATCGCCGACAACGTCGGTGACAACGTCGGTGACTGCGCCGGCATGGCGGCGGACCTCTTCGAGACCTACGGCGTCACCGCGGTGGCGGCGATGCTCCTTGGCGGCCTGCTCTACACGAGCAGGACCGGCCACAACCTCGCGTTCATCATGTACCCGCTGATCCTCGGGGGCATCAGCATCATCGCCTCGATCGTCGGCACCTGGTTCATCAGGATCCCGCGCAACGGCTGGATCATGGGGGCGCTCTACAAGGGTCTGGCCGCGGCTGTCGTGGTGGCGATCCCGCTGTTCTACCTGGCAACCCACCTGCTCGACAGCAACGGTGAGTTCAACAACTCCGCCTTCACCGCCGGCGCCAACAACCTCTTCTGGTGCGCGGTGATCGGCATCGTCATCACCGTGCTGATCGTCCTCATCACCGAGTTCTTCACGGGCTCGCAGTTCTGGCCGGTGCGCACAATCGCGCGGGCATCCCAGACCGGTCACGCCACCAACATCATCGCCGGGCTCGCCATCGGCATGGAGGGCACCGCCATCCCGGTGCTCGTCATCGGCGCCGGCATCCTGGGATCGGCCGCGCTCGCCGGCCTCTACGGCATCGCCATCGCGGCCATGTCGATGCTCTCGATGACCGGCATCATCGTGGCCATCGACTCCTACGGCCCGATCACCGACAACGCCGGTGGCATCGCGGAGATGGCCAACCTGCCGGAGTCGGTGCGCAACGTCACCGACCCGCTCGACGCGGTCGGCAACACCACCAAGGCCGTGACCAAGGGCTACGCGATCGGCTCCGCCGGCCTCGCCGCCCTGGTGCTCTTCGCCAGCTACACCGACCTGCTCACCAAGAACCACAACGGGGTCCCGTTCAGCTTCGACCTCTCTCTGTCGAACGGGGTGGTGATCGTCGGTCTGTTCCTCGGCGGCATCATGCCGTTCCTCTTCGGGGCCCTCTGCATGCTCGCCGTCGGGCGCGCCGCGGGTGGCGTCGTCGTCGAGGTGCGCCGCCAGTTCCGCGAGATCCCCGGGATCATGGAGGGCACGGGAAAGCCGGAGTACGCGCGCTGCGTCGCCCTGGTCACCGCGGCCGCCCAGCGGGAGATGATCATCCCCGGCCTGCTCCCGGTGGTCGCCCCTCTGGCCGTTGGCTTTCTCCTCGGGCCGCAGGCGCTCGGTGCGATGCTGCTCGGCACCATCGTGGTCGGCCTGTTCGTGGCTCTCCAGATGACCACCGGCGGGGGAGCCTGGGACAACGCCAAGAAGTACATCGAGGACGGTCACTTCGGCGGCAAGGGAACGGACACGCACGCCGCCGCGGTGACCGGGGACACGGTCGGCGATCCCTGCAAGGACACCGCCGGGCCAGCGATCAACCCGATGATCAAGGTGATGAACATCATCGCCATCCTCATCGCGCCGACGATCGCGCTGCACCACCTTCTCTACTGATTCGCGGCGGCCGCCGCCGCCCCGGAGGACGGACGTGGACGAGTATCAACTCGAGATCCAGTCGATCCGCTCAACCCTCACCAGGCTGCGCGCCGACCAGGCCGACCCCGAGCTCATCGAGGAGTACGAGGCCGAGCTGCGCATCCTCATGGCGTTGTACACCGCGGCCACGGAGACGCTGGTGGCCGGCGAGAACGACGCGCGGATGCGCACCGTCCTTGCGGAGCTCGGCTTTGGCGACTGGACCATGGAGAACGTGTACTCGTTCATCTACGACGCGGCCCTCGACATGGCCGAGTCAGGGCACGACCTCGCCGCGCGAGTGGGCCAGACCGATTTCACCGGCTCACTGCTGGCGGCCGAGGACTGACCGGAGAGACGCCGGACCACGCCGCGATCAACGGGCGGGGGCCAGCTCCAGGGGCGGCTCGTCGACAACCGCCTGCGCTCGTGCCTCCTCGGGAATCTTCTTCCCGGGGTTGAGGATTCCGGCCGGGTCGAGGGCCCGCTTGAGGCGCCGCATCAGAGCCACCTGTTCGTCGCCCAGCTGGCGCTCAACGAACGCGAGCTTGGCGGTGCCCACACCGTGCTCGCCGCTCAACGAGCCGCCCATGGCCAGCACCGTCTCGAAGAGCTGTTCGGCCGCCGCGGCGGCGCTGAGTCGCTCGCCGGGTACGCGCGGATCGATGAGGAAGGTGGTGTGGATGTTGCCGTCGCCGAGGTGGCCGAAGTTGACGACACCGAGTCCGTTGGCGACGCCGATCTCCCGGCTGCGCGTGACCAGTTCGGCGACGCGATCACGGGGCACGACCACGTCCTCGTTCACCTTGCCGATCTGCAGCTTGGCGACCGCGGCGCTGACCGACTTGCGCAGTCTCCAGAGGCGGGCGGCGTCCCCGGCGTCGGTGGCGTGCTCCAGCGTCCGCGCCCCGGAGCGCGCCAGGGCGGCACGGGCAGCCTCACCGTCGGCGTTGACCTCGTCGGCCGTCCCCTCGACCTCGACGATGACCAGCGCGCCGGCGCCGGGGGCCACGTCGCCGGCCTCCGTGGCGGCGATGGCGTCGAGCGCGGCGCGGTCCAGGAACTCGAGGGCGGCGGGGACGAGCCCGACCTCGGTGATGGCCGCGACCGCGGCGGCGGCGGCCTCCATGTCATCGAATGTGGCCGCCAGCGTGGCCCGCGCGGCGGGCGCGGGGATGAGCCGGAGCAGCACCTCGGTGATCACCGCCAGAGTCCCTTCGGACCCGCACAGCAGCGGCAGGAGCTGCGGCGAGTCCCCGCCCTCGCCGAGGCGCAGCACCCGCCCGTCGCCGAGCACGGCGGTGAGACCGGCGACGTGGTCGACGGTGGCGCCGTAGCGCAGAGCGTGGGGGCCGGCGGCGTTGCAGGCGACGTTGCCGCCGATGGTCGATGTGGTCGCCGACCCGGGGTCCGGCGGGTAGTACAGGCCGGCTGCTGTCGCTCTGCCATGGATGGCCGCGGTGACCACCCCCGCCTGGGCCGCGATGCGCTGCGCCTCGACCTCGACGGCGCTGAGCCCGGTCATCCGGCAGAGGTTGAGGATGACCCCACCGTCTGCGGCGGCGCCGCCGGCGTAGCCGGTGCCGGCGCCCCGGGGCACCACGGCGACACCGCGTGCTGCGCAGACGGCGACGATCCCGGCGGCCTCCTCCGTCGAGGCCGGGAAGACGACGGCGTCGGCGATGCGGCGCAGCCCCGACGCGCCGTAGCTGTCGTACGCGTAGGCGGCGAGGTCGGCGGGCCGCGTATACACGTGCGACGTTCCCACCTGCCGCTCCAGGTCACGGAGGACGTCGTGGCTCAGCATGACCGGCCATTCTAGTGGCGCGGTGACGGCCGGCCACCACCGCTCCCGGGCCGGCCTCGTCACCGCCTCTGCCATACTCGAAGACGATGAGTGAGGCCTCGCCGCCGACTGCGCTCGAGCAGTCGCTTGCCGGGGTCATCGATCCCGAGCTGCGCCGTCCCATGCTCGAGCTGGGGATGCTGCGCGACCTGCGCGTCGACGGGTCCGTTGCCCTCATGCGTGTGGTACTCACCACCCCCGCGTGCCCTCTGAAGGATCAGATCAGGGGGTCGATCGAGGCCGCCGTGATTGGCACCGTGCCAGGCGTGGCGACCGTGGACATCACCTGGGACGCCAATGTCACCTCGACTCGCGGCCTCCCCGGCCGCCAGGAGATCCCGGGCGTGCGCAACGTCCTTGCCATCAGCGCCGGCAAGGGCGGGGTCGGCAAGACCACCGTCAGCGTCAACACGGCGATCGCGCTGAGCCTCACCGGCGCGCGGGTCGGCCTTCTCGACGCCGACGTGTACGGGCCCAACGTGCCGATCATGATGGGCATCACCGCCCAGCCCGAGCCCGGCGCGTCCAACCGGATCAGCCCGCTGAGCGCCTACGGCATCAAGGTGATGTCCTTCGGCACCATCCTCAAACCCGGGCAGCCGGTGATCTGGCGCGGGCCGATGCTGGCCAAGGGCCTGCGTGAGTTCCTCTACGAGGTGGAGTGGGGCGAGCTCGACTACCTGGTCGTCGATCTCCCGCCGGGAACCGGCGATGTGCAGCTCAGCCTCGCCCAGAGCGTTCCGATGACCGGAGCGGTGATCGTCACCACTCCCCAGGATGTGTCGCTGGCAGACGTCAGCCGCGGCATCGAGATGTTCCGCCAGGTCAAGGTGCCCGTTCTCGGCATCGTCGAGAACATGAGTGGATTCGTCTGCTCCCACTGCCACGAGACCACCGACATCTTTGGCAGCGGCGGTGGACGTGAGTTGGCGCAGCAGTACGACGTACCCTTCCTCGGCTCCATCCCGCTCGACCCGCGCATCCGGCTTGGCGGCGGCGACGGCCAGCCGCTGATGGCCGCGGCTCCGGACAGCACGGTGGGAGGCGTGTTCCGCGAGGTCGCCACCCACATCGCCGGCCGGGTGAGTCAGGAGAACTTCGCCAGCGCCGCCGGTCCCGTGATGCCGTCCGGGCCGCGCATTCCCCTCCGCTCGTAGGCGTCGTGGCGAGCCCGCGGGCGGCCCGCCTCGCCGTCCCGACAGGCCCGCGAGCCCGAGTCTCCGTCGAGGCGCCGCCGGCCGTCCCGCAGGCCGCTGCCACCCGCGCCCGGTGGGTGCTCATCGCGCTGGCGGTCGGGGCGTTCATCAGCATGGCCGACGCCACCATCGTGGCCGTCGGGCTCGACCCCCTGGTCCACCACTTCGGCGTCCCCCTGAGCGCCGGGCAGGAGGTGCTCAGCATCTATTTGGTGGCCATCACCGCCACCCTGCCCACCCTGGGGCGGCTCGGTGATCGCTTCGGCCGCCGCCGCGTGTACCTCGTCGGGTTCGCGGTCTTCGCCGCCGGGTCGCTGCTGGCGGCCCTGGCGCCGTCGTTCGGCCTCCTCCTGGCCGCGCGCGCCGTCCAGGCGGTCGGAGGTGGCGTGCTCACCGCGGGCAGCCTCGCACTCATCGCCCAGCACGCGCCGCGCGGGCGCACCGGTCGATCGGTGGCGGTCCTGGTCATCACCCAGGCGTTCGCCGGTCTGGCGGGACCGCCACTGGGTGGCATCCTGGTTGCCCTCGGCGGCTGGCAGGCCATCTTCTGGGCGGGATTGCCGATGGCGGCCGCGGGGGCCGCCCTGGCGCTCTGGGTGCTCCCGGCGGACAGTGGGCGGCGCGCGGTCCACATCGACATCCCCGGCTCCCTGCTCACCGCAACATTCCTCCTCGGCATCGGCGCCGGCATCGCCGCGATCGGGGGACCGGTGGCCGGCGGCGCCGGCCCCGAGGTCTGGTTCTCGGTGGCCTGGGTCAGCCTTCTCCTGCTCGTGCCCACCGAGCTGATCTCGCGGCGGCCGGTGATCGACGGCCGCCTGCTTCGCAATCCGCGGTTCGCCGCGGCCACCGTGGCGACCCTTCTCAGCACCGGCACGCTGATGTCGTGCTTTGCGCTGCTGCCCTACTGGCTGGAGCAGGCGCACGGCGCCGCCCCCATCGTCGCCGGGCTGGCCTTCATCCCCATCGCGGTCGGCATCGGGGCGACCTCACGGCGCGGAGGCCGGCTGAGCGATGCTGGACGGACGATGTTCAGCACCGCGGTCGGCATGGGATTGGCCGCCACAGGCTTCGCCCTCGCCGCGGTGTCGGCGCACCTTGACGCCTGGTGGTTGCTGCTCACCGGCCTGCTCGTTCTCGGTCTCGGCAACGGCTATTTCTCGTCGCCGAACACGGCGGCGGCGATCCGGGTGGCACCGCGCGACGCCCTGGGGAGCGCGGCGGCGTTCCTCTCGACGGCGCGCAACGCCGGCGTGATCATCGGGCTTTCGGTGACCGGCGCTGTGTACACGGCGACAGTGCACGGCAGCACCGCTGCGGCCGACTCCGTCGCCACGGGCATCTTTGCCGTGGCTGCGGTTGCCTGCCTGGTGGTGGCGGCGCTCACCGCGCGCGCCTACCGAGTCCGCGCCTGACGGACACTCAGCTCAGCAGACGCTGGCTGGCACTCTGCAGAGCTGGGATGGTACTGACATCGTCGGTGAACACCCGCACCAGTTGGTTGTGCTGCGGGAGGCGCGCGATCATCTCCGCGGTTCGGGTGCGCTCGACGACTCCCTTGATGGGGTCGTAGAGGACGACGAAACCATCGTCGGCCATGGGGTTGTGCGGTGCGATCTTGGCCGACACGACATCCACCTGGATGCGCGCCCGCGCGGCGATGTCGGGCACCGCCGCGAGGAGATTCTGGCGCAGCGCGGACAGGTCGGTGCCGCGGTGGGCGATGGTCTCGTAGGCGAGATGCCAGTGCAGCTCGCGACTGAACAGGCGGCCCCACGCCTCACCGAGGCGCCGCTCCTCGGTTCCCGCGGGAGCGCGGATCCAGCGCTGCGCCGCTTCGAGGAGCGCCCAATCGTTGAGCTGCAGGTAGTCATCGGGATGCTCGATCGGGTTGCCGGGCATGAGCAGCCTGATGCTGTCGGCGAATATCTCGTGCATGGCGAGGTCGAACCGTCGCCCGGTGCGGTGGTGGTACACCTGCGTGTACATGTAGAGCCGCGAGGCGAGAAACATCTGCAGCGCACCGGCGGCGTGCAGGTGCAGCACCATCGTGTCCCCGGCGATGAACGAGTAGTGGATGAGCCGCTGCACGTCGACCGGCCCGAGCGAGATGCCGCACATGTAGGCGTCACGGCGCACGTAGTCGAGGTTGTCGACTGTTGCCGGGCCACAGAGGATCGGCTTGCAGGCGCGCAACCATCCGGGCGGCTCGTAGCCGTGGATACCGGCGTCGGCCATCACCCAGGCAACCCAGCGCGGGTCAACGTGCTCGCCGTCTGCGAACGGCCCGGACGGGGAGGCGCGCAGCGAGCTGATGATGCCGGCCAGTTCGTTCTGGACCAGCCAGCGACCGATGTCCTCGTGGTCGATGCCCCACTGCGCCAGCACCTCCTGGTCGAAGAAGTGACCGAAGGGGCCGTGGCCGACGTCGTGGAGCAGGCCGGCCAGCCGCAGCGTCTCCTCGACGCAGGCGGGCGATGGGGCGTCCGGGAACGAGGCGCGCAGGGACTCGTCGATGCGCCGCGCAAAGAGGCTGGCCAGGTGCATTGCCCCGAGCAGGTGAACGAATCGGGAGTGCTCCGCGGAGGGGAACACCCACCACGCCGACTGCAGCTGGTGCACCCGGCGGAGGCGCTGCAGCCACGGGGAGTCGAGCAGGTCGCGCTCGCCGGGCTCGTCGGCCGCGCCCTTGGTGATCTCGATGTAGCCGTACAGCGGGTCGGCGATCAGGTTGACCTCGCTGAATCGGCTCGCCGCAGGCAGCGACGGGTTAGCCACCTTGCCTCGACATGGACGCGCCTCCGCGGATGAACCGACGCGATGTTTATACGCCACCGGCGGATCCACTGAAGGTGAGCGAGCCACCACCGCTGGGCGATGATGCTCCCATGGACGAGGCCCTGACGCTGGCGGGCTTCGCACGGACGGCCGATGCGATCGCTGCCACCGGGTCCAAGCTCGCCAAGGTGGGGCTGCTCGCCGGCCATCTCCAGGCGCTGGACCCGTCGCGTCTGATGCTTGGCAGCCGCTATTTCGCCGGGCGCGTCTTTCCGCCGGGTGACCCCCGCACGCTCAACGTCGGCGGCGCGGCGCTCCACAAGGTGCTCGTCGAGGTCGCCGGCGTCGCCGCCGGCTCGCTCAGCGAGGTCTACCGGCGCCACGGCGATGCCGGCGACACCACGGCCGAGGTGCTCACCTCGGCGCGAGGCGACCGTCCGTACCCGGGCATCGATCTGCTCGATGTCGACGCCGGCTTCGCGGCCATCGCGGCGGCCAAGGGGCCCCGAGGGCGGGAAGCGGCTCTCGCGGAGTTGCTCTCGCAGTGCTCACCGGCGGAGGCCAAGTACCTTGTCAAGCTGACCACAGGGGATCTCCGCATCGGCCTGCGCGAGGGGCTGGTGGAGGAGGCCATCGGGGTCGCGTTCCACCGCCCCGCCGCCGACGTCGCCAGGGCGGTGATGCTCCTCGGCGACCTGGGACAAGTGGCCTGCCTGGTGGCGCGCGGTGAGAGCGTGGACCGGCCGCGCCACTTCGCGCCCCTGCGATTCATGCTCGCGTCCCCGGTTGCCGACGCCGAGGAGGCGGTCCGGCGGATGGGAGACGACGTCTGGGTTGAAGACAAGTACGACGGAATCCGCTGCCAGCTGCACCACACCGGCGGCCGCGTCGCGCTCTACAGCCGCGATCTCAACGATGTCACCGAGCAGTTCCCCGAGGTGACCGCCGCGGCGGCACACGTCCCCGACGTCATCCTCGACGGTGAGATCCTCGCGTTCAGCGGCGGCCGGGTGCTGCCCTTCCATGACCTTCAGACCCGTCTCGGCCGTCGCAACCCTTCGGCGGCGATGCTCGAGTCCGTCCCGGTGATCTACGTCGCCTGGGACCTGCTGCTGCTCGGCGACGAGTCGCTGCTCGACGTGTCGCTGCGCGACCGCCGCCGCCGCCTCGAGGCGCTCGCGCTCGGTTCGGGCTTCGCCCTTGCCCACCTGGAACCGGCGGTGGGCGCCGCCGCCGTCGACGAGCGGTTCGCCGCCGCGCGGGAGCGCCGCAACGAGGGGCTGATGCTCAAGGACCCCGAGTCCGCCTACACACCAGGGCGCCGCGGCATGGCGTGGCTGAAGCTCAAGCGCCCGCTCGACACGCTCGATGTGGTGGTGGTGGGCGCCGAATGGGGCCACGGCAAGCGACGCGGCGTCCTCAGCGACGTCACGTTCGCGGTGCGCGACGACACCGGGGAGCTGGTCACCGTCGGCAAGGCGTACACCGGGCTGACCGACGCCGAGATCGCCGAGATGACCGCGCTGCTGCACGACATCACGCTTGTCGACAACGGCTACTACCGCACCGTGCGTCCCCAGATCGTGCTCGAGGTGGCCTTCGACGCGGTCCAGCGCTCCACGCGGCACAGGTCCGGGTACGCGCTCCGCTTTCCGCGCATCGCGCGATGGCGCCACGACAAACCGGTTGAGGAGATCGACACCCTCGAGCGGGTGGCCGCGATCGCCCGCAGCCAGGAACACGACCGCGAGCAGCTCATCGACCCGGCGAGCTGATCCCGGAAGTTCCGTCAGCCCGCCGAGCAGGACACCGCGCCGACCCCGTGTAGCGTGGGTGCGGTCAACAGCACCTGGTCGCCGGCTGTGGCCACCTGCACCCATCCCGCGCCCAGCAGCTCGCGCGCCAGCGAGCCCGTCACCGTGATCACAGCGTTGGTCCGGCTGGTCGCCAGCAGCTGCAGAGCGGTCGGTTGATCGACCACTCCGGCGGCGATCCGTACATAGTTGGAGATGACGGTGGCACCGAGCGCGTTGTCCTCGCCGTAGGCGTATACGTGGACCTGCGGCCAGGTGGCGTCGATCGCGAACCCCGCCTGTCCGTAGGGGAGCCAGAGGTTAACCTGCTGGCCGCTTGCGCGCAGGTCGTTGAGCAGGCAGACCGGGAACTGCCTCGCCAGGGCGGCGTCCGATATGTCCTCGGCGACGTGGACCACGGACACGATGACCGCGAGAACGGCGGCGACCGTCGCGGTGAGCGGGAGCACAAGCGGCCTGCCCGGCAACCGGTAGGTCACGGGAAGCAACTCGGCGAGAACCGGCGCCAGCAGTGCCACGGCCAGCGCGATGTTGCGCACCGCGACCAGCGCCGCTGCGATGCCCACGACGGTGAGCAGCACGTGGCTGGGGCGCAGCCGTCTCCGGCTCATCACCATGGTGGCGAGCGTCGCCACCATGAGCAGCAGTAGCGGCAGCATCGACAGCGACGTGAAGTTCGGCGGCTGCCATTCCTGGATGAGCTGATGCGCCCCGGGGCTGGTCGCTGACAGCGCCAGGCCGTAGAGGCCGATGCCGTCGGGGTTGATCAGGGCAGCCGCGGCACTGACGACCAGTGTGACCGCGACGGTGAGAATCCGGCGGCGCTGCTCGCTGTCGAGCCGGTGTTGCCACAAGGCGTCGAGCAATCCGCCGGCCAGCGCGACTCCGAGAAGCGCGAGGCCCGCCGCGAAGCCGGCGTGGACGTTGGCCCAGAACACGACCAGCGGGACCACCAGCCAGATGCGGCGCCCGCCCCTGCGCAGGTGGTCGTCGACCAGGTAGAGCGTCCAGCAGAGAAGCGCGAACGTGAGCATCTGCGGGCGCGTGCCGGTGACCGGCTGCATCGTCTTGGCGCCCAGCAGCAGGACGACGCCCACGTTGAAGCCCGACGCGCCGTTGCGCCACGCGCGCAGGGCCAGCGCGAGCAGACCGCTGAGCGTCACCAGCGCGACCAGCACGGCGAGCGCGGCCAGCCCGACACCGCTGCGGACCAGCCAGAAGAGGAACTCGGCCAGCCACTCGTGCACCACCCACGGCGCGCCGTTCGCGGTGTACGAGAACATCTCGGTGTGGGGGATGGCGTGGTTGTCGGCGATCCACTGGCCGGTGCGCAGGTGCCACCACAGGTCGGGGTCGCCGATTGCGTCCAGGCACAGCGGCAGCGCCAGCAGGGTGGCGGCGAGCAGCCACAGTCGCCCGCCCGCGGATCCGCGGCTCCTGGTCACGCTCACCGGCGCGAACTATGCCACAGGCGCGGCGAATGGACCTACGGCCGGTCGGGTCCGATCACGGCGGCAAACAGGTCCGGCGTATCGATGGCGGGATCGCCCACCTGTTCGAACAGGGTGAAGCGCTCGCGGAGTGCCGCGTACTGAGCGGCGAGAGCGGGGTCGCCGTACGCCTCGGTGGGGTCCCAGGCATGGAGGTAGCGCACCTCGGTGATCCCCGCCTGGAGCATCTCCTTGAGACAGCCGAAGCATGGCTGGGTCGTGGAGGTGAGCGAGCCTCCCAGAGTCTGCTGGCCGAATCGTGCAGCGGTGAGGATGGCGTTCTGCTCGGCGTGGACGCACACGCAGATGTCGTACGCGCCACCGCGCAGCGCGGTGTTGACGTCGCGCTGTGAGCAGCGATGGCAGCCGCCCTCGCTGCAGTTGGGCACGCCGAACGGGGTGCCGTTGTACCCGGTGCTCACCACCCGGCCCTCGCGGGTGATCACCGCTCCCACCCGCCGCCCCAGGCAGTCGGCGCGGGTGCGCGCGGCGAGAGCGATGAGCAGGAAGTAGAGGTTCTTGTCCGGCCGGTGGGTGCGGCCGGACGAGGGGCCCATTGGCTCGGATGTCATCACCCCAGACTAGCGCCCCGGCGCGGCTGCCGGGCTCGATGGCGACGGGGTAGGCTGTCGCCGCGCGGGCGGGTAGCTCAGCCGGTTAGAGCACGGGGCTCATAACCCCAGGGTCGCAGGTTCGAATCCTGCCCCGCCCACGTTCAGCGGCGGTCAGCCGAGCGGTATCAGCATCAGCGACGTCGGTGAGAACGGCGAGCTCGGTCCGGCTCCGCTGAGGTAGGGGGCGCTGGTGGCCGCGTTCGTCTTCCATACCAAGGATATGGTGTGCGGACCGGGGCCCAGTGTCACCGGAACGTCGACAAACGCAGCGCACGGCGCGTATGCCGCCCAGCCACCCGCCTCCTTCCAGGTGACCACGACACCGTCGACCTGAACGCCGATGTCGACGTTGACGCCCGCCTGCATCGTCCAGAGGTCGGCGTTGCCGGAGACGTCGTAGAGCTGCGCGGTCGAGCCACCGACGCTCATGTGCGTCGTGAGCCCGGTGTTGTCGATCGGCAACCACGTCTGCCCGTCGCTGCTGCTCGATCGAGGTTGTGAGGTGATCGTGTCGGCCAGGGACTGGCCCGGGACCGGGTAGGCCGAGAGACTGCTGGGGGAGAAGTTGCCACTGCTGCCCGCGCCGGCCACGATGGTGACGCCCGGCGCGGCGCGATTGGTCTTCCACACCAGCGCCACCTGGTAGGACTGGCCGGCCGTCATCGGGTAGAGCGCCTGCACGTATGCGGCGTTGGGGCTGTACGCCGCCGCCCCGCCGGATTCCTTCCAGGCCACGACTGTGCCGTTGACCATGATCCCGACGTCCTGGTTGTACCCGGGCGTCTCGGTCCAGAGGTCGCTGTTGCCGGTCAGCAGATACGGCTGCGTCGTCGTGGGGCTGAGGGAGAACTGAAGGGTGCTGTCGAGCGACATCCACTGAGCGCCGTCACTGCCGGGCTGCGGCAACATGTCCTGGATCTGCCGGTTGGTGGCGACCGTCGCGCCGGTGGCGTTGCCGGTGGCGCCGAAGGCACTCTCCAGCTGCACACTGAGACGCGTCGGCGAGAACGCGCCGGTGCTCCCCGCGCCCGCCCAGACGCTGGTGCCGAGCCCCAGCCGGTTCGACTTCCACACCGGGGTGATGGTGTACGTCGTGCCACCGGTGACAGCGACCAGCAGCTGCAGGAGGGCGGCATTGGGGGAGAAGGGCCGGAATCCGCCCGCCTCCTTCCAGCCGAGCACGATGCCGTTGACCGACAGGCCGACGTCGACGTTGTACGTCGCCGCTGCCGTCCAGAGGTCGCTGTTGAGCGTGATCACCGCCTCCCCGCTCGACGCCGGCGTGTAGCTGAGCGGCAGCACCGCCCCGCCGAAGTCCTGCCAGGTGGCGCCGTCGGAGTTGGGTAGGTGGTACTGGGTGTGCGCGTCGGTCGCCGAGGACGAGCCCGCACGCGGCGGTATCGCCGACACGGGCGTCACCGAGTAACTGGTCGCGGACGGTCCGGAGCCCACGCTGTTGATCGCACTGACGGTGAAGTACACCGGCTGCGCGTCGGGCAGGTTGGTAGCCGTGTACGACAGCTGGCTGCCGGGGACGTTGACCGATGTTCCGGCGTTACCCCACTGGTCGTAGGGGGTGACCACGTACGTCTGCACCGGGTAGTCGTTGCCGGCCGGAAACTCCGGTTGCCCCCAGGAGAGCGTCGCCGAGCCGGCCGCGGCGCTGCTGATGATGACGCTGGTGGGGACCGAGGGGGTCAACGGATAGCCGCGCAGCTTGCTGGCGATGAGGTTCCACAGCTCTCCGTGCCCGGTGTCATAGCCGAGTGCCCAGATGCCGATCCCCTGGAGCTGATGGGCGTTGACCAGGTCGTACTTGGCGCTGAGCGACTGTGCGTTCTCGTAGTACATCTCACGCCATGCGTTGTGGTTGCCCCCGCACGGGTCGTTGGTCGCTGGGCTGTACCAGGTCGCCCACGGCGAGGCGGCAGTGTCGTCCCAGTTCTGCTGCAGCTGGAGCGCGCAGCTGAAGTCGGCGAAGGTGGCCGCGTAGGTGTCCGCAGCCGCACCGGGCTGGGACGGTGCCCGCGGGCCCGGCCGGGCCGATGTCGTGGTCGACCACTTGTACCCGTAGTACGGGACGCCGAGGATCAACTGCGTCGCCGGGATCAGGGCCAGGTAGTCGGCAACGGTGTTCGTGTCCGAGTACGTGTTGCCGTTGAGCGGAGCCACGGGCCCTGCGGTACTCGACCCAGGCGACGTGATGTCGTACGCCATCACGTCGAAGGCATCGACCGACGGAGCCAGCGCGCGGATGTCGAACATCGTGCCGCCCGTCGCCGCGGACGCGTACGTGTCGACGGTCAGGTAGGTCTGCGACGGCACCTGGCTGTGCAGGGCGGAGTGCAGCTCGCTGATGAACGTGGCGAAGTTGGCGGCCAGCGAGGAGCCGAACCCCTCGAAGTCGATATTGATGCCATCGCCGCCGCGTGTCTGGAGCTGGTGGATGATGGTGGCGATCGCGGCCTGGCGGGTGTTCTCGTCCCCGCTGATCGACGCGATGCCGGCGCTGCTGAACGCCTTGACGGTGAGCACGACGCGGTCATTGCGCGCGTGGGCGGTGTTCATGAGCGCTGTCATCTGGTCGCTGAGCCAGCCGCCGTAGCCGCTGTCGCTGGTGACCAGCGTGCCGTCCCCGTTCATGTTGACGCCGAAGTACGCGAGCGTGGTCAGGATGTTGAGTTGGATGTCGGAGCGCCACGCTCCGCTGGTGACCTCGCCGCTCTGGGCGAAGCCGAAGATCTCGACCGGGCGGGTGGTCGCCCCGGGGCTCTGCGCGTGCGGCGAGGCAGACGCGCGGGATGCGCCCAGCGGGGGCACGTACACAGCGCGCGGGGCAGCAGTTGCCAGGTGTGTCCCTGTGTCGTCGAAGACGACGTGGGCGCGCGGGTCGGTCACCGGCCGACCCGAATCCCGTCCTGCCGAGGGGGCGGCCGGCGCCGGCGTTGCCGCCGTCGCGGTGCCGGGGACCGCGACGAGGAGTGTCAGAGCAAGCAGGGCGACCGCGGGAACACGTCTCACTGACACGATGATCACAGGTAACACGCCATCGACCACCGTGCCGACCTCGATGTCACAGGATCGCCATCCCTGTCACAGCCGCTGCAGGCGAACGTCCCGAGTGGGCGTGTCACAGCCCGGCCGCGATCGGTGGTGGTCCCGTGACGGCCTCGTCGCCACCCGGTGGCTGCACCGTCCCGGCGTCACCGCCTCCGCCACAGTCTGGCCGGAATGAACCTGTCCAGATTGCGCCGCGCCCTCGCCTCCGTTGCGATCGCGTCATGCGGAGCGACCGCCCTGGCCATCATGCCGACGACCGCGCACGCCGCGTACGTGACCTGGGGCAACGTGCTGGTGCCGGGCTCGCAATGGGCAGGGGCATCGGCGTCGCTCGGCGACCTCAACGTCTACAGCAACGGGACCGGGTCGCAGGACCACTCGGGAAGGTACGGCCTCGACTTCGAGTGCGTCGAACTCGCCGCCCGCTGGGCGGAGCTGGCCTTCGGTGACAACCACGCCTCATGGGCCATCGCCTACGCGTCGCAGATGTGGCAGGCGGGCCCCAAGCTGCGTGTCCCCTTCCTCCAGCACCCCAACGGCGGCGCCGACGGTCCGCAGTTCGGCGACCTGATCATCTTCGCGAGCACCAGCTTCGATCCCACCGGCCACGTCGTGGTCGTGTCGGGCACCGGCGCGGGTTACGTCGACATCGTCGAGCAGAACTGGGGGAACTACGCACCCACCGGACGGGCGCGGCTGCCCATCCAGGGAACGTACATGCCGGTGCGCTGGGGCCTGCCCATCCTCGGCTGGTTGCGCTCCGCCACCGCCCCCAACGGATGGCAGGGCCAGGAGGGGCCGGGTGGCTTCACCACCGACGCAACCGGCAACGTGTACCCGTGGGGATCGGCCGGCTTCCCGAGCGAGGGCACATTGTGGCCCACCGCCGCCACCGCACGGGGTGTGGCGCGCATCCCGAAGACCAATTCGGGCTACGTCCTGGACAGCGCGGGATGGCTGCACGACTTCGGCGGCGCGCCACGGCTCACCCCGACCGCAACCTTCACCGACACCAACATCGCCCGCGCCATCCGTCTCACCGGCGACGGCCTCGGCGGCTACGTGCTTGATGGATATGGGCTGCTGCACCGCTTCGGCGACGCCCAGCCAGTCACCGCCTACACGGGGACGTGGCCGGGGTGGGACATCGCACGCGACTTCGTCCTGCTCCCAGACAACGTGTCCGGGTACGTCCTCGACGGGTACGGCGGCATCCATCCATTCGGATCCGCACCGAGGGTTCGCGTCGCGACCGGTTACACGGGTGGAAACGACACGGCTCGGGGCCTCTGCCTGCGCACCGACCAGACCAGTGGGTGGTGGGTCGATAGCGCCAACGACCTGCACTCATTCGGCGGCGCGCCGAGCGTGCAGTCGACCGCGGACTTCCCGGGACAGGACATGGCACGTGGCATCGTCTGTGGGGCAACCGACGGTGGCTACACAGTGACCGCATGGGGAAGGGTCCGGGAGTTCGGCGACGCGCCGCCGACCGTGACCGCCACCACCTTCGTGAGCCCGGTCGCAGCCGGCATCGCCCTCTGAGACCGACGAGTCAATGCGGCGTGATCATGCCGCGCGCCCGATAGTGACACCAGATCAAGCACCGGGAGACCAACCACAGTGATCAGCCACCGCCGATGCCTCGCCGTCTCCGCCCGCACCTCGCTGTTCGCCGCTCTCGTGGCCGCCGTGCCTGTGCTCGCGCTGGCGCCGGCACCACTGGTGGCCCACGCCACGACGACCGCGACGTCCTCGGTTCTTGTGGACGGCAACTTCGAAGCCACCGAGCCACAGAGCTTCTGGACTGAGGGTCAGGCGGTGAACACCCCTCGCTACCCACTCATCGACAGCTACAATCCCAACAAGAACGTCAGCAGCAGCAGCCAGCAGTCGGCCGACTTCTGCGACGGTGACAACTGCCAGGACCAGCTGACCCAGGTGTTCACCAACCCGAGCCAGGTGACCCAGGCAACGCTCACCTACTGGTACGCCATCGCCACGACGGAATCAAACGGCAACTCGGCGTGCCACGACCACCTCTACGTGGGTCTCGGCCAGAACAACTGGCTGGACAGCTCCGCCAATCAGTTGCTCTGCGCTGCCACGCCCTACACGTCCACGAGCCTGGACGTGACGTCCTATCTCCAGGCGCGCGGCGGGCAGCCGGTGGACGTCATCCTCGCCGGCGTCACCGACAACATGTGGAAGAGCGAATTCTTCGTCGATGACATCACCCTGACCGTCACCTACCTGAATACCCCGTCCGCACCGCTCAACGTCACCGCCTCGAGCGGGGCCGCCAACTCGGCGACGGTTGACTGGCAGGCACCGGCGTATCCCCTCAACTCGACGCCGACGGGCTACACCATCACCCCATACGTGCAGGGCGTGGCCCAGAACAACCTTGCAGCCACAACCGCAGGATCAGCGACCTCCTACACATTCAGCAATCTCACCAATGCGACTACCTACTCGTTCTCGGTGACCGCGACCAACGCCAGTGGCACGGGCCCGGGCGCCAGCTCCTTCTCGGTCACCCCGCAGTCGAGCGCTCCGCCCGCCACACGCATGTCTGCGGTCAGCTCACCTTCGTCGCAGTACCAGCTGCCCAACAGCGATGGCGTCACCTGGCAGGACATCGACACCAACAACCTGACTCTGAGCTTCACACCGGCGACCACCGGTGAGGCCATCATCACCGGCAACAGCGACCTCTGGACGTCGACCAGCGGCTTCAACCAGGACATCGGCCTCTCCGTCAACGGGGCGACGGTGGCGTGGAAGGAATCCGGCGGCACGGCGACGTTCGCGCCCAACGCCGCACTGGTGCAGGGGGTCGTCGCCGTGCAGGCCGGCACGGCATATGCCGTGCGGCTCCAGTGGAAGACCAACCAGCCCGCCATGGGCGTCACCATCTGGGCGGGCGCGGGAGGCGCTGGGGCGTACTCGCCGACGCGGCTCGGCGTCCAGCTGGTCAACAGCTTCGGATCGTCAGCACCGTACGCCAACGGTCGCAGCGTCAGCACGTCGCCCGCAGCGCAGCCGACGCTGGGCGGCAGCAACGGCCAGTGGACCCCGGTCGACCCGTCGTTGCAGATGTCGGTGCAGCCGGGCTCCGCCGGTCAGCTGGTCATCAGCGGCAACGCCGACCTCTGGACCTTTGCCGCCGGTATCAACCAGGACATCGGCCTTCAGGTGAACAACACGGTGATCGCGTGGAAGGAGTCCGGTGGTGCGGCGACCTTCTCGCCGAATGCCGCCTACGTGCTCGGCACCTTCGCGGTCCCGGCACAGTCGTCACCGATCAGCGTGCAGCTTGTCTGGAAGGCCAACCGACCCACCGGTGCGACCATCGTCGCCGGCGCCGGCAGCACCGGGGCCTTCTCGCCGACCTCATTGACCGCCGTCTTCTTCGCGGCCGGCTCCGCCTCGACCGCACAGACGGCCGCGACTGCCACCCAGTACACGCTGGGCGGCAGCGACGGATCGACGTGGCGCCGTCTCGACAGCGGCTCGGGCGCCAGCGGCGCGACGACCCTGACCCTCACGACACCGGACGACGGTGTCACGCACTCCTGGAATGTCGTCGCCAACGCTGATCTGTGGACGGCATCAGTCGGCTACAACCAGGACCTTGGCATCTGCATGAACCAGGGCACCGGCATCGGCGCCACCTGCGCCGCGGGCGCAACGCTGGTGGGCTGGAAGGAGTCGGGCGGCAGGCTGGCGGCCTTCGCACCGAACGCCGCGCTTCTGCAGGCCGGCGCGCAGCTGCTCTCCAACACAACCTACACCTTCACGATCGTGTGGAAGACCAACACCAGCGCGCCGGGAGCCACGATCTACGACGCTGCAGGATCTCCGGGGAGCTTCTCCACGACCACACTGCTCGTCCAACTGGCGCCGTAGCCGCTCACCCCACGCACGTCCACCACACCTGGGTGCCCTGGTCGGAGACGGGTGGCGTGTCACACACCTCGGTGAGCAGCGTCAGGAGCGCGTCGTGCTCCGGGGACGGGCCGAGCACGACCGTGTGGATTCCGTCCCGTGCCAGATCGGCGCGCATGTGCTCGAGGATCACCGTGTCGGTCGGAGTCGCCGGCCGGCCGGTCTGGATCGCTTCAATGGTCTCGCCGAGTGTCGGCATGGTGGGGATGTGGTCGTGCTCGGGCCCGTGGATGTAGCCGCCCACAATCTTGAACCTCACCCCAGCGTACGCCTGCCACAGCTCGGCCTGCGGCTCAATGGTTGATGGGACCGGGGCGAGCAGAATCGTGCTCGCGTCCGGGATCCGGCTCACGTCCCCGGTGAAGAACGTGGGGACGGTGGGGTTGCCGACGTCAACGGGAAGAGCAGGGAAGAACGTGACCGCCGTGAGCACGACGAGGCCGCCGACCAGGATCTTGGCGCGGCGCCCCCTGTGCATCGCCTCGTTGATGCCGACGGCGACGACGACGGCGATGAGAAGGTAGATGACCAGCCAGAAGCGGCCGGGAAGCAGGTCGAGGAGTATCGGCAGGTTCTCGACCAGCTTCCAGGGCAGCGGCAGTTGGTGGACGACGTGGCCGCGCACGTGGACATACCCGCCGAACGAGAAGATTGCCAGGATCACACCGATCCCGGCCACGGCCAGGACGAAGCGGTCGCGCCTCCGCCACACCAGGACCGTGACCAGGAGGATTGCCAGGGGGATGCCCACGAAGGCGGTTGCCTCGGTGCCGTTGCCGGAGAAATGTGAGGCGAAGGCGTTGAACGGCGAGATCGCCATGTTGTTGTTGGGGATCACCAGGTTGAGAACGTCGGCAACGTAGATGTCGGTTCCCTGGATCGCCCCGGACGGCCTCTGCGGGTAGGTGAAGTTCACGTAGAGAGGCCAGGCCACCGCGAGCAGTGAGAGCCCGAGGGCCACGGCGGTGGTACGGGCCGCATCCGCGAACAGGCGGCGCGCCTGCCGGAGGTTCAACGCGGCGAACACGACCAGCAGCACCCCCGTCGCGATCGCCTCGATGATGAGAACTTCCGAGGAGATGTAGAACTGGGCGACGACGACCGCGGCGAGGAGGGCACCGTTGAGCTTCCACCGCTGTCTGTGGGTGCGCAGCATGCGGTTGAGCACCAGCATGAGAAGCGGTGGCGTGACCAGGACGATCAGCTCGAGGTGGCCGCGACCGTGGGCGATGACGAACGGTGAGAACCCGTACAGAAGGCCGCCGATGCTGGCCGCAAACCGCCCGCCGACCACCTTGAAGATGGCGATGCTGGCGAGCCACGCGTTGAGGATCAGGGCGCTGACAAACGCGAGGTTGAACCCGGCGATGGGACCGAAGATGGCGTCGACCGGCCACACGAGCATCCCGGCCAGAGGCGACGTTGTCTCCCACGCAAGGTTGACGCCGTGCGGCGCGTTGAGGTACGTCGTGAAGAAGGGGTTCTGGTGCAGTGACACGGCACGCTGAGTGAGCGCGAAGAACGACATGGTGAGATACGGGTCGCCGCCCTGTCCGACAAAGATGTGCGTCGGGTCTGACCAGATATTCCATGTGAACCCGACGACGAGGGCGCTGTAGACGAGCAGCATCCCGAGCGACCAGACGATCACCCGACGCCGGGTGCTCAGGTTCGCGGCGTCCTCCGGCTCAGGTTCCGCTGCCTCCGCCACCGGTCAGCGAGCGCCCTTGCCAGCGGCGCCGGCCCTGCGCTGGGCGTGAGACCTGGCGACGCGGCGCCGGCGCATCCGCACCACGTTGGCGAGTGATTTAGCCAGCTCGCGCTTGGTCAGCTTGGTCGCCCCGCGCTCACGTTCCACGAAGGTGATCGGCACCTCGACGATGGTTGCGCCCACCTCATCGATGAGGAGCAGCAGCTCGGGCAGCGCGCTGTAGCCGGTGCTCTCGAGCTTGGAGAAGTCGAGCCGGTCGATCAGCTCCATGCTGTAGGCGCGGAAGGAGGCGGTGCAATCGTGCGTGGAGGTGCGCAGCGAGGCGCGGATGAGCCGGTTGGCAATGGCGCTCAGCACCTTGCGTGATTGCGGCCAGCCGACGATGTCTCCGCCGGGCACGTAGCGCGACCCGATCGCGAGGTCCACCCCGGGCCGCAGTGCGGCGCGGACCACCGCCGGCGTGTCCTGAGGGCGATGCGAGAAGTCGGCATCCATGGTCATCGCGATGCGGGCGCCGATGCTGCGAGCATGGTCGAACACCGCCACGTACGCAGTGCCGAGGCCCATCTTGCGGGGCCGTCGCAGCAGGTGGACGAGCGGGTCGCTCCGAGCCATCTCCGCGGCGAGATCGCCGGTGCCGTCCGGCGAGCCGTCATCGACGACCAGGATGGTGGCTCCGGGAAGGTTCTCGCGAAGCGCGGTCACCAGGCGGGTGACGTTCTCGCGCTCGTTGTAGGTGGGTACCCCAACCAGGACGCCCTCATAGGAGAAGCCACCCCTGGAACTGGTCGTCGGCCGCTGCGTGTCGGTAGAGCTTCGATGGGTCGAAGTCCGGGGAGTAGACACCGGGCCGATGATAGCCGCGACTCAGGGGATTCGGCGGAACGACCGGTAGGTTTCGGGCGTCCAGAGACAGCCGACGATGAGCGCCCCCACCGCGGCGCCGGCGAACAGGAAGCCGCCCGCGCTGTTCGATCCGGCGATCAGGGCCACCCCGTACGCCACGGAGGCGAGGGCGATGACAAGGCCCGTCGCCGTGCCCACCCACCGTGCCCACGAGCGCAGCTGGGTCATGGCCATCGTGATGCGCAATAGTGCCCCACCGACGACGATGAGGACGGCGCCGACGAGGAGCGAGGTGAACAGCAGGACGATCCCGACCAGGAAGGCGGCGATGGCCACCACCGCCAGCAGCGAGGCGGCGATCTGCAGCGACACGGTGTGCCCGCTCAGTGTCAGCGTCAGGCCGAGGCTCCCGCCGTGCTTGGGACACAGCGTGCCCTCGTCGACGGGTCTGCCGCACACCTCGCACAGCAGCGACGCGAGCTTGGGCGGCGTCGGCGCCTTGCGCACAACAGTCGTGCCGACCATGAGGTCGTGCACGCTGCGCTTGCGCGGATCCACGATGATGTACAGCGCATCCAGGATGCGCAGGATGCCCGTGAGCGAGAACACGATCCAGATGACACCGCGAAGGTAGAGGGTGCGCCCGTCGGGCGCCTGCGCGATGTCGTCGGCACGTACGATGCGCAGCGAGCAGAAGCGCATTCCCGGCGTGGCGGCGTGCCGCGCCACCAGAACGGTGTTGTAGTACAGAAAAACGCCGGCGACGCTCACCAGCGAGACCCAGGTGTTGGCGGCGTTCGAGTCGAACTGCGCGATCGCCGCGACCAGACCGACGATGATCTGAGCCACGTAACTGACGATGAGGTAGAGAAGCGCCTGGATGACGGCATCGACCAGGTTGACCCCGACCCGCACCCAGAAGCCGGCGTAGTAGACGCCGGGGACGGCGACTCGCGGCCGCAGGAATCGCGGGTATCCGGTCAGCTCGCGGACGTCCAGTGCGGTCACTGCGGGGGCGGCAACCGCGGTCATGGGCGCGCCGGTGGGGACGATGCCGCGGGCCTCATGGCCCGGGAGTATATCGGCGGTACCAAGCGCGGATGGCCGCTACCGCTATTCGCCGGACGCGGGGCCGCGCACCGACGGGTCGCTCCGCGACGCCTCCCGGGCGCTGGCCCCGAATGGAGGCGTCCCGGAGGGTCCGGGTGTCGCGCCCGGCGCGGGCCGTGACGACCGAGATGCGTGACCCTGCAGGTCGATGAGCGGTTGCACGAGCTCCATCGGCAGTGGCACGACGACGACCGTGGCGTTGCCCTGGGCGATCTCGGTCAGTGCCTGGAGAAAACGGAGCTGGACGGCGTACGGCTGGCTCTCAAGGATCCTGGCTGCGGCGGCCAGCTGGCGCGCCGATTCGACCTCGGTGGCGGCGTGGACGTGTTCCGCCTGCTGTTCGCCGCGGATCTCGGCGTGGCGGGCCATGGCACGTTCCATCGCCTCGGGAAGCTTCACCTCGCGCACGTCGACGCTGGTGATCCTGATGCCCCATGGCTCGGCGCGGCTCTCGACGAACCGGGCCAGCTCGGTGCGGACGTGCTCCTGGTCGAGCAACAACTCACGGAGACCGAGGCGCGCGATCACCTCGCGAAGCGCCGTCTGGACCAGTTGCGAGGTGGATCGCCGGTAGTCGATGACACGGGTGACCGCCAGCAGCGGGTTGAGCACCTGGAGGTGAACGACGGCGCCCACGCGCACCGGCACCCCGTCACGCGTGATCACCTCGTGGGCGGGGACTGGCAGCACCGCGCTGCGAAGGTCGACGCGCACCAGCCGGTCGATGCCGAACGGGAGGATGAATCGGAGGCCCGGCTCGAGAAGCGGGCCGCGCCGGCCGAACCGCAGCACCACCCCGCGCTCATACTCGCTGATGACGCGCAGGCCACTGCTGAGAGCGATCAACGCGCAACTGCCAACAATGACAGCCGCGATGCTTGCCGGATCCACGGTCCCTCCCCAATGGTCGGCCCCTATTGTACCGTTGCGTACGGCTCATTTGCTTGGCCCGACGCGATTGCCGCGCAGGAGCCGAGACCTGAACCGGCCGTCAGCGCTTCCCCGGACGCTACCGCCTTGGGCTAGCGGAGCGTGTAGGTGGCGGGCTTGTCGGCAGAGGCGCGGACGCGATCGCCCGCGCGCTCCAGGAGGCGGCGAACCTGCTGGCCGCTCACGTCGCTGTTCATTCGTTCGCGAATGGCGGCGATGGCGAGTGGTCGAGTGCTGCCCCGCAGAACCCCGAAGACCTCATCCTCGAGCGCGCCGGCCGGAGCGGCGTCTCCACCGTGTCCGTTGCCGTTCCGCGAGGTCACCGGGGCGGGTGTGGGGGCGCCGACGGCCCCCGCGGGGGAGAACGGGCTCTCCACCTTGGCCATGACGGTTGGCGTCGCTGCGGCGCGCTGCGTGGGCGGCGCCGGCATCGAGATCGCCGTCCGCCCGGGAGCCTCACCGCGCAGGCGTGCCATGAGCGCCGGGAGGTCGTCGAGGACCTGCCGGACGAACGCCGGGTTGCCGCTGACCTCGAACTCACGGTCGCCGTCGCGGATGCGTACGCTGTGATCCGGCGGCGGCAGGTCTCCACCGCGCGTGGGGGTGCGCACGAAGGGCCGTTGCCCGGCGAAGGGCGGACGGTCCGGGGGCGGGCGGTCGCCGCGGTCGGGACCAGGCCCGGCCGGGCGGTCAACCCTGCCTCGGTCGAAGGACGCGCCGCGGAACGGGGGGCGGCGGTCGTCGGGGCTCACGAGGTCAACTCTTGGCGCTTTCGCCCTTGGCGGAGGTGGAGCCCGAGCCCGACACGACGCCGTTGGCATCGCCGGCCCCGTTGTCCGCGCCCGCGGCGGCCTCCTCGGACCCCTCGGCTGCGCTGTCGGCGTGCGGGGTTGCGGCTGGCAGCGTGATGGACTCCGGTGCGTCGTCCTCGAACTCGGGAGGAGCGCCGAAGAGGCGATCGGTCAGCTTGGTGCGGAGCGGTGAACGGACCAGGGCGACGAGCGCAGCGGCGATCGCCCCGACGGCGACCAGGCGGCGCAAGCGGCGGCGCCGCTTGGGGCGGACGGCGTGGGCGAGCGCCTCGGAGGCATCGGCCAGCCGTGTCCGGGCTGCGACGGCCGCCTGCCCGGCACGCTCCTCGCCACCCTCGGCGAGACGCTCAGCGGTGTCGGCGAGCACGACGGCGGCGCGCTCTGCGGCGTGACTCAATGTCTCCGCGGACTTCTCGGCTGCGGTCCGCAGCACCGGGGTGGCGGCGCGTTGTGCGCTCTGCGCAGCGGCGACGGCGCGCTCGGCAAACTCGGAGGCTGCCTCTCCGACGACCTCAGCAGCACGGGAGCCCGCGTTGGAAACCTCGCGTTCGATAACCGCCGACTTCGACCTGCGTCCCAACATCACCACGTCCTCCGCTGCCCCCAGTCGACTTTGCTGAAACCACGATGATACGTGGGGCGGCCCGCCGAGTAGTCAAAGGCCGTGGGCGAAGGAGCTCATGCCGCCCTGGCGCGGTTCACCGCCACCAGCGACAGGCCGGTGTCGAGAGGCGCGTCGAGAAACCAGCGGATGCGCGACGCCACCACCGGCCCCACCACTTTGACGAGCGCCTCCTCATCGGCGCGGTACACCGCGGCGAGAGAGGGGAAGGCACGCGCGAGGCGCTGGGCTGAGCCGGCGTCGATGCCTGCGACCGTCATCAGGTGCTGCCAGCGGCGGGTGGTGAGCTCGCCGGCACCAGAGGTGTCACCGAGGGGCAGGAGCAGTTCCATCGGCGTCGTGCTCATGGCATGAGTATAGCGAACGGATGTTCGTGGTGCAAATCAGTCCGCGCCATGCGGGGCGAGCGCCCGCGGATGCCGTGATAGGCTGGTCGCGTGCCCATCTACGAGTACCGGTGCAACGACTGCCATGCCACGTTCGAGGTGCTCCGGAGCATGGGCGACCGCGAACTGTCCTCGCTGTGCCCAAGCTGTGAGAGCCGGGCCAGCATGCCCCTGATCAGCCAGGTCGCGGCCGCGCGCTCGGGGCCGGCCACCTCATCCGCGCCGGTCGCCTCGCCGCCTCGGTCCGGCGGCTGCTGTGGTGGTGGGTGCGGCTGCGGCTGACCGTCCTGGTCTAGTCGCGTGGGCCACCGATGGCCGCGCCGAGACGGTGGTACCCCCTCGTGAAATAGATGAGCGGTTCGCCGTCGGTGCACGCGGCGGCGACGACGCGACCGACGATGATCGCGTGATCACCGTGCTCCGAGATGGATTCGACGTCGCAGTCGAACCAGGCGAGGGCGCCGATCAGGAGGGGGGCGCCGGTCACACCGGTCGTGGTGGGAGCCTCGTCGACCAGCGCCTGCAGGCGACGTCCGCGCTGGGACGCGCGGCGGCCGATCGCCGCCTGTTCCTCTGACAGCACGCTGAGGCCGACGTGACCGCTGTCACGCACCATGCCGATCAGCTGACCGGCCCGGTCGAGCGCCAGCAGCACGAGGGGAGGTTGCAGCGAGAGCGACGCGAACGCAGTGGCGGTGATGGCGTGGTGCAGGCCTTCGTGGGCGGCGGCGGCGACGGTCACCCCGGTCGCGAACCGGGCGGCCGCGTCGCGGAAGGCGTCGATGTCCGCCTGCGTCGGTGCGCGTGCACTCACGGTTCGCGGACCAGGACGGAGGCCGGCGATGTCGTCGCCTACGCGGAACTGGCCGCGACGCCGGCAACCGCGGGTGCATCGAGGGCGAGATCCAGCTGCAGCATGCCGTCGATGAACACGGTGCGATGCTCGCGGTGAGGGCCGTGGGCGAGGATGGCGTCGCGATGCACGCGGGCACCATATCCCTTGTTGCTGGCCCAGTTGTAGTGCGGAGCGTCCTCGTGCATCGCGGTCATGATGGCGTCGCGGTGCACCTTGGCGACGATCGACGCGGCGGAGATGGCGGGGACGAGGTTGTCGCCCCTGACGAGGCAGTGGACGGCGCGAGTCGCATTGATGCGCAGGCGCCCGTCGCAGCAGTAACCGTCGGCGTCGACGAGGTCGACGAGGCGACGGAAGATCTCCACGTTGGCCCAGCCCAGGCCGCGCCGGTTGATGTCCGCCGCGGAGATCTCGGCCACCATCAGCGCAACCGCACGGCGATGGATGACCGCGGCCACCACCTCGCGCTGGCGGGCGGAGAGGAGCTTGCTGTCGCGGAGCAGAGGATGGCGGAACCGCGGCGGGAGCACCACGGCCGCGGCCACCAGCGGGCCCGCGTAGGAGCCGCGTCCCACCTCGTCCATGCCGCACAGGCGGAAGCTCGCGGGATCCTCGACCCCGAAGGTGTCGCGCAGGTAGGTGGAGAGACGGAAGCGGGGCATTGCGCGAGCTCAGTCTAGGTGGCCGGAGGACCCCGCGTCGCCCTGGCCTGCGCCCCGACGGGCTCTGCTAGGGTGGCCTCGATGGCTGAGGTCACCTGGACGGACGTGGCGCCCCGCGACGGCCTTCAGAACATCTCCGCCACCGTGCCCACCGAGGTCAAGGTGCGCCTCATCGAGGGCCTCCTCGCCGCCGGGGTGCCCCGCGTGGAGGCAACCTCCTTCGTCTCGCCCACATGGGTGCCGCAGTTGGCGGACGCCGCCGCTGTCCTGCGAGCGCTCGGCCCGGCCGCGATCCCGCGCCTGCGCGTGCTCATCCCCAACCGCCGCGGGCTCGAGCTCGCCCTCGAGCACGATGTCCGCAACGTGCTCTACACAATCGGTGCGACCGACACCTTCAACCGCCGCAACGTCAACCGCGGCGTCGCCGAATCCCTCGACGACCTCGACGGCGTCGTCGAGGATGCCCGTGGCGCCGGCTGCGACGTCGACGTCGCCGTGTCGGTCAGCTTCGGCTGTCCCTTCGAGGGGGCGGTGGACCCGCAGCGGGTCGTTGATCTCTGCGCCGAGCTCGTGGCGCGCGGGGCCGCGGAGGTGGGCATCGCCGACACCATCGGCGTCGCCCACCCGGCGGCGGTGCGAGAGCTGTGCGCCCGCGCCGCAGTGGTCGTGCCCGACCAGCGACTCTCGCTGCACGTGCACGACACACGGGGGCTGGGCGTCGCCAACGTGCTGGTGGCGTACGAGGCAGGGGTCACCCGCTTCGACGGAAGCGCCGGCGGGCTCGGCGGCTGCCCGTTCGCGCCACGCTCGACGGGGAATGTCTGCAGTGAGGACGCGCTCCAGGCGGTGGCCAGCGCCGGCGGGGTGCACGGCTGCGACCTGGCCGCCTACTGCGTGGTGAGCAACACGCTGGGCGCGGATCTCGGCATGGATCTGCCCGGCAAGCTGCATCGAGCCGGTGTGTGGGCGGGCGCGATGGCTGAGGAGACGGTGGCATGACCGACCTCGCGTCGCGCGAGGGCACGACCGCGCACGACAGTGGCGACCTGGAGAGGCGCCTGACCGTGGCGCGCGCCGGGGGGTCGGAGAAGGCCCGTGCCAAGCTCCACGAGCAGGGCAAGCTCATGCCACGCGAGCGCATCGCCCGGTTGTTCGACGAGGGCACGGACTTCATCGAGGACGGGCTCCTCGCCAACAACCTCGCCGGCGACCTCCCCGCGGATGGTGTCGTCACCGGCGTCGGCACGCTCCACGGTCGCCCCTGCGCGGTGATGGCGAATGACCCGTCGGTCAAGGCGGGATCGTGGGGGGCGCGCACGGTCGAGAAGATCGTGCGCATCCTCGAGACCGCGGAGCGGCTGCAGATCCCCCTGGTGTACCTGGTCGATTCCGCCGGGGCGCGGATCACCGACCAGGTCGCGATGTTCCCCGGCCGGCGTCATGCGGGGCGCATCTTCCGCATGCAGGTGCGGCTCTCCGGTCAGGTGCCGCAGCTGTGCGTCCTCTTCGGTCCATCCGCCGCCGGTGGCGCCTACATCCCCGCGTTCTGCGACGCGGTCATCATGGTCGAGGGCAACGCCTCGATGTATCTCGGCTCGCCGCGCATGGCCGAGGTGGTGGTCGGTGAGCGGGTGTCACTGGAGGAGATGGGCGGCGCACGCATGCACTGCAGCGTCAGCGGCTGCGGCGATGTCCTCGCCAAGACCGAGGACGAGGCCATCGCCGCCGCGCGCGGCTACATGACGTACATGCCCTCGTCGTGGCGAGACACGGTCGCAGCGACCGCGCCGGCCCCGCCGGTCGCGGATACGCCGTCGATCGAGGAGACGATCCCGCTCGAACCAGGTCGCGGATACGACGTCCAGGACGTGATCCGGGGCCTGGTCGACGGTGCCTCGTTCTTCGAGATCAAGCGGCTCTTCGCACGCGAGCTTGTGGCCGGCTACGCGCGCATCGAGGGGCGGGCGGTGGGCATCATCGCCTCGCAGCCGCGCTTCAAGGGAGGCGTGCTGTTCGTCGACTCCGCCGACAAGGCGGCGCGGTTCATCACCTGCTGCGACGCGTTCAACATCCCGTTGCTATTCCTCGCCGACGTTCCCGGGTTCATGATCGGCACAGCGGTCGAACGGCAGGGGATCATCCGCCACGGCGCCAAGATGATCGCCGCCCTCTCGCAGGCGGGCGTGCCCAAGATCTGTGTGGTGATGCGCAAGGCCTACGGAGCCGGCCTCTATGCGATGGCCGGGCCGGCATTCGACCCCGACTGCACACTGGCGCTGCCCTCCGCCCAGATCGCTGTGATGGGCCCCGAGGCGGCCGTCAACGCGGTGTACTACAACCGCATCCAGGATCTGCCCGAGGCCGACCGCGCGGCGTTCGTGCAGAGGTTGCAGGAGGAGTACCGCGAGGACATCGACATCTATCGCCTCGCTGATGAGCTCATCATCGATGCCGTGGTCCCCCCTGCAGACCTGCGAGCCGAGCTGGTTCGTCGCTTCGCTGTCTACGCCTCCCGCCGGCGCAATGACCCACAGCGACACCACGGGAACTTTCCCACCTAGGCAGACGCCGAGCGGAAATCCTCCTGCCGCATCAGTGCACCAGGCGGTCGCGGCTGCTCGCCGCCACGCCACGCCGGTTGGCCGGCCACGCGGGCGGGTACCCTGTGGGGCATGTGGCAGAACGTCAAGACCGCCCTCCTCCTGGCCCTTCTCGACGCTCTTTTCCTGGTCGTCGGGGGGCTCGTCGGCCACCGCACCGGGCTGATCGTCGCCGCGCTCATCGCGCTTGCCCTCAACGCCGTCGCCTACTGGAAGAGCGACAGCATTGCGGTCCGTGCCGCGCATGCCGTCGAGGTCACCCCCGAGCAGGCTCCGCAGCTCCACCAGATCGTCGCCGAGCTGGCCGCTGCCGCCGGGATGCCCAAGCCGCGCGTCTACATCAGCGACGATCCGTCGCCCAACGCCTTTGCGACCGGGCGCAACCCCAGCCACGCAGCAGTCTGCTGTACGAGCGGGATCCTCAACCTCTGCAGCGAGCGGGAAGTTCGGGGCGTGCTCTCGCACGAGCTCAGCCACGTGCGCAACCGCGACATCCTCACCGCCTCGATGGCGGCCACGATCGCCCTGGGCATCTCGATCATCGCCCAGATCGCGCAGTTCTCCCTCTTCTTTCTCGGCAGCGACGAGGAGGAGAGCGGCGCGCAGGTGCTGGTGACGCTGCTCGTCGCCCTGCTGGCGGCACCGGCCGCGGCCATCATCCAGCTGGCCATCAGCCGGGCGCGTGAGTACGAGGCCGACCACGACGGCGCACTCCTCTCCCACGATCCCCTGGCCCTCGCCGATGCGCTGCGCAAGCTCGAGGCACGCACCGCCGTCGTGCCCATGCAGGTGGCGCCGGCGCTGGCCCCTCTGTTCATCGTCAATCCCTTCGGCAATCGCCGCGCATCGCTCTCCGCACTCTTCTCGACCCACCCACCGCTGGCGGAGCGGATCGCGCGGCTCGAGCGCATGGCCCAGGCCCGCTGAGCACGCGGCTGCCGGCCTGAGCGCGGCTGCGTCGACGAGGATTAGGCATCCAGCAGTTCTTCCTCGACCTCGGCACCCGTCTCGGCGTGTTCGCGTACCTCATCGTCCTCCTCGGGGTCGGCATCGAATCGCTCGGCATCCCCGTCCCCGGGGAGACCGCCCTCCTGGTGGGGGTTTTCCTCGCCGCGCAGGGTCGCCTCAGCGTGGTGGTTGTGGCCGTGGTGGCCTGGATCGGCGCTGTCGTGGGTGACAACCTCGGCTACCTGATTGGACGGCGCTGGGGGCGCCGGCTCATGGCCGTTCGCGGCCTCCGGAGGGTCTACACGCCGGAACGCCTCGAGCGGGCCGAGGCGCTCTTCGAACGCCGCGGCTGGCTTGCTGTGTTCACGGGAAGGTTCGTCGCCCTGCTGCGGATCTTCGCCGGCCCGCTGGCCGGGATGCACCGCATGCCCTGGCCGGGCTTCGTGGTGGCCAACGCGACCGGCGGGGCCATTTGGGTTGCGGTGATCGTCGTCGTCGGCACGCTCATCGGCAAGAACCTCGACCGCGCGATCACCTTCGTCGGCCGGGCGGGCTACATCGGCCTGGCGCTGGGGATCCTGGTGGCGGGCGCCTACGTCGTGGTGAGGATCCGGCTCGCCCGCCGGCACCGCCGCGATGATGGGCCAGCCGCTTAGGCCGTCGTGGCCACCAGGCTGGCACGCCACACGATGCGCTGGCTGTCGACCCAGAACGGCGTGCAGGTGATCAAGGTCAGGTCGTGGCCAGTGGTCGGCACCAGCTGGGTGACCTTCGCCGGGTCAAGGATCCATCGGTTGGTGATCTGGTAGGTGAAGCGGTGACAGGAGCGGTCCTGCACGGTGACCAGGTCGCCGACCTTGAGCTGGTCGATGTGCTCGTAGTCGGGCTCGCGGTGGAAGGCGACGATCGAGTTGCCCTGCTGGCCGGGGGCTGCCGTGCCGGTGTAGTGCACCATCGAGCGGTCGTGGAGGGCGTCCCAGGTGCCGTCGGCCGCGACGCCCGCGTAGTGCTCGCTTGCTGGAGCGCCGAAGGTCAGCAGTGCGTAGTCGGCGGCCGACCCGGCCCCGCAGGCCACCGTCTTGGCCTGGCTACTGCTGTCCTTGGGCGCCCCGGTGAGCGCGCTCGAGCCACCCTTCTGCCACGTGCTCAGGGCCGCCTGGTCGGTGTTGCCGCGCTCGACGACGCCGAGCAGCGGCAAGGCCACGAGGGCGGCGCCAGTGAGGATGGCGGAGAGGCCGACGGTGAGCAGGGCGAGACGAATCGGCGAGCGCCGCCAGCGCGGGGTGGATTTAGCCATCCCGATAACAATACGACGCAACCCCCTTCGGAAGGTCGTGACCCTGCCGCTACGCCAGGGTCGAGCACGTGGTGCCGCTCAGCGCCGCCGCGGGTTGCGCGGCCGCTTGCGCCCGTAGGCCACGCCTTCGGCCACGGCGTCGAAGGCGGCCACGGGTGCGTTGCTGGCGAGTTGGATACCGTCGCCCTGGACGAAGACCTTGCGGGTGCCCACGTCGATCAGGTACGAGACCGTTTTGGCGCCGCTTGCGTCAGGCATCACCGAAACGTCGGAGACCGTCCCCGTACGGCGACTGCCGCCGTACGGGAAGGTCACGCGACTGCCGATCGCGATTGCGCCCTCGGGCGCCGCATCGCTCAACGGCCGGTGGGCCGGAAGCAGTCGCTGCAGTAGACGGGCTTGTCGCCGCGGGGCTGGAAGGGGACACGCGCGATCCCGCCGCAGCCGGCGCAGGTCACCTCGTACATCTGGCGAGGTCCGGTTGAGCGGGCGCCGTAGCCGCCGCCACCGCCACCACCACCGTAGCCGCCTCCGCCTGCGCCGCCGGATCCGCCGGTGGCGGCCCGCCGCGCTGCACGGCAGCTCGGGCAGCGGGAGGGGGGATTGGTCAGACCGCGGGAGGCGAAGAACTCCTGTTCCCCCTCGGTCCAAATGAAGTCAACGCCGCACTCGCGGCAACGCAGGGTCTGGTCTACCGGCACGCGCCAAGGTCCTCCGCCGGGACGTTGTCGCCCGGTTATAAGTGATACGTACGGCTAACAGTACACGGTCCCGGGTCGTGTCGCCAGCACCTCTGGCGAGATCGCCCGGCCGTGCGCAGTCGGTGGCGCGGGGACGCACTGGTACGATCGCGCCGGTCCCGGACAGGAGCGGGCCTTGGCGCAGAGGGCGTCCGGGTGGCCGCCGGTGGGATCGGAGGAGCCCGGAATGACCCGCACACGCCTGTTCACGTCGGAGTCGGTGACCGATGGTCACCCCGACAAGATGGCCGATCAGATCAGCGACGCCGTGCTCGACGCGGTGCTCGAGAAGGACCCCCTCGGCAGGGTGGCCTGCGAGACCGCTCTGACCACGGGCACGGCCCTGGTCTTCGGAGAGATCTCGACGGATGCCTACGTCGACATCGCTGGGATCGTGCGCCGAACGATCAAGGACATCGGGTACGTCCGCGCCAAGTACGGTTTCGACTACGAGACGTGCGGCGTCCTCGTCTGCATCGACGAGCAATCGCCCGACATCGCCCAGGGCGTCAACACCGGCGGCGCCGGTGACCAGGGGATGATGTTCGGCTTCGCCTGCGACGAGACGCCCGAGCTGATGCCGGCGCCGATCCAGCTCGCCCATGGGCTGTCGCGCCGCCTCAGCGAGAAGCGCCGTGACGGCACGCTGCGCTGGGCCCGCCCTGACGGCAAGACCCAGGTGACCGTCGAGTACGACTCCGACGGCCGCCCGCGCCGCGTCGACAACGTCCTGGTCAGCGTCCAGCACTCCGAGGACGTCTCCAACGAGCAGATCCACAGCGAGGTCCAGCGCCACGTCGTCGAGGCGGTGATCCCGCCGGAGTGGCTCGACAAAAACACCCATCGCCACGTCAACCCGACCGGCCGCTTCGTCATCGGCGGCCCCCAGGGGGATGCTGGCCTGACCGGGCGCAAGATCATCGTGGACAGCTACGGCGGCTACGCCCGCCACGGCGGCGGCGCCTTCAGCGGCAAGGATCCAACCAAGGTCGACCGCAGCGCGGCCTACGGCGCTCGCTGGGTCGCCAAGAACATCGTCGCCGCGGGCATGGCGACCAAGTGCGAGATCCAGGTGGCGTACGCCATCGGGGTGGTCAAGCCGGTGTCGGTGCTGGTGGAGACCTTCGGCACCGAGACAATCCCGATCGAGCGCATCGAGGAACTTGTCGCCAAGCATTTCGACCTGTCGCCCTTTGGCATCATCTCCGCGCTCGAGCTGCGGCGGCCCATCTACTTGCAGGTGGCGGCCTTCGGTCACTTCGGCCGCAGCGACCTCGACCTTCCCTGGGAGCGGACCGACAGGGCGCTGGACCTCGCTGAGGCGGCGGGCACGGAGCCCATGCTCGCGGTGGCCGCCGGGGGCTGAGCCAGCCGGGTGAAGCGCGGCGCGCCGAGCGTGGGGCATGATCCGCGGCGGTGGGTTTTCACATCCTCGTCCTCGCCGGTGGCAGTGGCACCCGGCTGTGGCCGTTGAGCCGCGCGGCCGTCCCCAAGCACCTCCTGCCGCTGGGGCCCGGCGGACAGCCGCTGCTGCGCGCCACCGTCGACAGGGTGACGCCCATCGCCGACGCCGTCCATGTCGTCACCGCGGCGAGCCAGGTCGACGGCTGCGCCGGCGCCCTGTGGGGAATCGCGGCGGGCTCAGTCTCCGTGGTCGCGGAGCCGACCGCCCGCGGCACCGGCCCGGCGCTCGGCCTGGCGGTGCGCCAGATCGCCCGGGACGACCCGGAGGCGGTCATCGCGTCCGTCCACGCTGACGCGTTCGTGGACGACGACGATGCCTACCGGGCGGCCGTGCTCGCCGCCGCGGGCTGGGCGGCGGTCACCGCCGGGCTGGCCACGGTGGGTCTCACCCCGACGTCGCCGGCGACGGGGCTGGGATACATCGCGCTGGGCGACGCCCAGCCACCGGAACGCTGGGCACCGCCGCCGGGAGCGCACCCGGACCCCGTGCTCGCCGCCGCCGCGGCGGCCCTGCCCGCCGCCAGGTCGGCCGGGTTCATCGAGAAGCCGCCGCTGGAGCGCGCCGTGGCGTACCTGCGCGGCGGCCGGCATCTCTGGAACCTGGGCCTGTTCGCATGGACGGCGAGCAGCTTCCTCGCCGAGCTGGCCGCCGCCGATCCCGGCCTCGACGCCCGCCTCGAGGAGATCGTCGCGGCCCGCGCCGGCGGCCGGGAGGAACGCGCCGCCGAGCTGTACGGGTCGCTGGCGGCCGTGGCGGTCGAACCGCTCGTGTTCGAGCGCACCGAACGGCTCACCGTTGTCCGCGCGGGCTTCGGCTGGTCGGACGTGGGCTCGTGGGCGGACCTCGCCGCCAGCCGCGCCGCGCAGGCGGACGCCGCCGGCAACGTCGCCGAGGGTGACACGCTTCTCGTCAACTCCCGCAACTGCTTCGTCGAGTCGCGCGGTGGACGCACCGTGACCGTGCTCGGTGGTGAGGGGCTGGTCGTGGTGGACACCCCCGATACCGTGCTGGTGATGCCGGCGAGCGCCTCCCAGGAGGTCAAGACCGTCGTCGAGCGCCTCCGCGGCGAGGGCCGCGACGAGCTGCTCTAGGCTGCGCGCTACCCGATTAGGTGGGGAAGGGGACGGCGGTCACCTCGAAGACGGCGGAGGCGATGGTGCCGAGCGGCGTCGGACCGGTCAGCTGCACCGTGGTCGCCTGCCCGTTGGCCACGTTGATCTGGCCCCCGCTGACGTCGCCGATGAGGCGGTGCTGGGGATCGTAGATCGAGCCACGCACGGTGATGGTGACCGTGGACCCCGCCTGCGACCGGACCGTGAGGTGGGCGACGAGGGCGCGCGAGTCGTCGAGCATGAATATCACCGAGGCGGGGTCGATGGTGGCGCTGGCGTTGCCCTGCTGGGTGATCGTCACCGACGCCGCGGTGAAGGGCGTGGTCGTGACCGTCTGTGGGATCCGCGTGTCATTGCCGCAGGCGGCGGCGCCGAGAATGAGGAGCGCGGCGGCGCTGACGGAGCCGATCAATGTCCGCGCTCGGCACATGGCGGCATCGTAGCAACTGGATCGGGCGTCCACGGCAGCCTCACCTCAGACCTGCCCGCGGGCGCCGCCCCATCGGGCAGAATGCCCAATCATGGCAAGGCCGATCCATTTCGGGACCGATGGCTGGCGCGCGGTGGTCGGTGACGACTTCACCTATGACAATGTTCGAGCCGTGGCCCAGGGGGTGGCCGAGTACCTCGGCGCAGAGAGCCGGCCCGTGGTGGTCGGACACGACTCTCGCTTCTGCGCCGAGCTGTTCGCCCGCGAGGTGGCCCGGGTGCTCGCCGCCAATGGCCTGCGGGTCATCCTCCTCGATCGGGTGATACCCACCCCGGCGGTGTCGTGGACGGTGGTGGAGCGCGGCGCGGCCGGGGGGGTGGTGGTCACCGCAAGCCACAACCCGATGGAGTTCAACGGGCTCAAGTACAAGCCGGACTTCGGCGGGTCGGCGTCGCCCGAGGTCGTCGCCGAGCTCGAGAAGAACGCCGCGCGCGCGCTGGACACGGGCGTGCGGGCGATGCCGTTCGAGGAGGCCGTGGACTCGGGAGCAGTCGAGCTGTTCGACCCGCTGCCGTCATACGGCCGGCAGCTGGGGCGCATGGTCGACCTCGACCGTCTGCGTGGCGCGGGGTTGCGGGTGGTCCACGAGGCGATGTTCGGTGCGGGATCCGGGATGCTGGCGCGTGCGCTCGAGGGGGGCACCACCACCGTCACCGAGCTGCACTGCGACCGCAACCCGGGCTTCGGCGGCATGCATCCCGAACCGATCGACCGCTACATGCCCGAGGCGATGGCGCTGATGGCGGAGCGATCCCACGACGTCGCGATCGCGAACGACGGTGACGCCGATCGCGTCGGTGTCATCGACGAGAACGGGCGGTACGTGAACCAGCTCGAGGTGATGGCGCTGTTCACCATGTACCTGCTCGAGAAGCGCGGCGAGCGCGGCGACATCGTGCGCTCACTCACCACCACCAGCATGGTCGACGCGCTCGGCGAGCGCTTCGGTGTGCCGGTACACGAGATGCCCGTGGGGTTCAAGCACATCGGCGCCGTCATGATGGAGAAGGATGCGCTGCTCGGAGGCGAGGAGTCAGGTGGTTTCGCCTTCCGTGGCCACATCCCGGAGCGCGACGGCATCCTCGCGGGGCTGATGATCGCCGACATGATCGTCGAGTACCAGCAGCCACTCTCGAAGATCCTCGACCACCTGTTCGAGCTGGTCGGACCGCACGCCTACAACCGCCACGACATCCGCTTCGACCGAGACGGGTACGAGGAGCGCAAGGAGCAGACCTACCGGACCATGAAGGACGACCCTCCCCGCGAGCTCGCCGGCCATGCCGTGGTCCGCACGCGCGACGACGACGGCTTCAAGTTCTACCTCGACGACGGCTCATGGGCGCTGATGCGCATGAGCGGCACCGAACCGCTGATGCGCGTGTACAGCGAGGCCCCGACGCCCGAGCGGGTCGAGGAGCTTCTGGCCGCGCTCGAGCACCATGTTGGTGTGCAGCCCGCCTCTCATTAGGAGTCGCCGATGAACGGAACCTCGCATTCGGAGGTACAGGCTGCGGAGAGCAGCCGCGTCGACAAGCCGTGGGGCCACGAGCTTCGCTGGGCGATCACCGATCGCTACCTGGGCAAGCTGATCCACGTCAACAAGGGCCATCAGCTCAGCCTGCAATACCACGTCCAAAAGGACGAGTCGATCTTCATCGCGTCCGGGCTGCTCGACCTCGTCCTGGAGGATGAGCAGGGTGAGGTGCGCACGCACCGCATGTCACCCGGGATGAGCGCCCGGGTGCGCCCCGGTCGCAAGCACCGCTTCATCGCCGTCGAGGACACCGATCTCTTCGAGGTCTCATCGCCCGAGATCGACGACGTGGTGCGCCTGGAGGACAGCTACGGACGCGAGGGCACCAGCACCGCCTGAGGCCGTGCCCAGCGCGGCCCGGTCCGATGCAGCGGGGGCAGGTCGTGGATAGCCAGGGACCGCGGCGACGGCGGGGCAACGCGTTCTACGCCGAGAGCGCCCGGGCGGCGCTGGGCATCCGCACCGAGGTGCGCTCGCTCAGCGACGTGCCCCTCCCGCTGGTCCACACCGCTCTCGGGATGGCCGTCTGCGCCGTCGTCGCCGCCCTGCGCCCGCAGGTTTTCGGCCTCCGTACCAGCGTGTTGGCCTGCGGAAGTCTCGCGGTGGCCACCGCGTTCACCCTCATCCTCTACGACCGTCTCGTCTACGGTCGCGACCTGCGCGTGGCCGTTGCCTCCACCGCCCTGCCGGTTGCTGCCATCGCCGCGTTCGTCGTCGTCCTCGCCGGCACCGGCGAGCTCTCTCTGCGGGTGCCGGCGGGCCTGGTCGCCGCCCTGGTCATCGGGGGGATCCCCCATCTCGGCGGCCTGCGGGCCGCCGGCCGCGAGGGGACGTCCACGCGCCTGCTCCGTGATGGCGCGGGCATCGCCGTGCTGGCGCCTCTCCTGCTCGCCGCGTCAGGCGGCGGTCTGGCGACCTGGAGCAGCGCGGCGCTGTGCGGCTGCGGGGTGCTCCTCGTGTCCGCCGACGCGCTGCTCACCGAGGAACTGGCCGGCAGGGTGGCCGTCGCGCTCGGCATCGTGATCGCCGCGCTGCTCTCGGGACTGATCGTGGTGCTCCCGGCCGCCGGGCGTGGCACCGTGCGGGCGGGGCTGCTCCTGCTCCTCTGGTACGGGCTCCGCGGCCTCGCCGCGGCGGCCCTCAGCCGCGGCCGACGCACCGGCCTGATCGCCGAATACGGGATGTTCGTCGCGGCCGCCGTGGGCGCCATCGCCGCGGGCGTGCTCCGCGGCTGATCGGCCGGTTAGGCGGTCCGCGCCCTGGCGCGCCGGCCCGCGTAGAGCGAGGCATCGGCGCGCTCGACCAGAGCGTCGACGCTGTCGCCGGTCGTGAGCTCAGCGAGCCCGACGCTGATGGTGCCGCCGGTGCGGCGCTCGACGTGCTCACGAAGGCTGGCGGCGGTGCGCTCGGCCTCGGCGATGCCGGTGTCGGTGAGCACGCAGAGGAACTCGTCGCCCCCGTAGCGCACCAGGAGGTCGTAGGAGCGCAGCCGCTCGCGCATCGCGGCCACCGTCTCGCGCAGCCGCTCGTCGCCTGCGGCGTGGCCGTCGCGGTCGTTGACGGCCTTGAGCCCGTCGACATCGGCGAACACCACCACCAACCCCTTGCCGGGGAGACGCCGGGTGCGGTCCATCTCACGCTGGAGGGCGGCGAGGCCGGCACCGCGGCGAAGCGCCCCGGTGAGCTCGTCGACGGTGACCTGCCCGGAGAGCCGGGTGCACTGGTCGACGAGCCCGCGGAGCCGGTCGATGGCCCTGCTGACGTCCTCCTCGCGCATCCGCGACAGCGCCCGGTCGGACACCCCCAGCGCGGCGGCGAGCACACGCCGCGACCGCTCAGCGGAGAGGCCGACGCGCTCGGGCGTTGTGCCCCCGCTCACCCAACCGACCAGGTCTGCGGTGGCATCCGACAGGTCGGAGAGGTCGGCGGCGACCGCCTCGCGGCTCAGCCCGTCGCCGTCAGGGGAGGTGTCCGCCGGTCTCGCTGGCTCTTGCATGCTGCTGCGATGCCCCTGCACCGATCCCTCCGGTGAGCTTCCCATCACGCCAATGGTGACACGAACGTAGCTTGTTGCGGTGCCGTCTACATGCCGAGGTACGCTCGCTGCACCTCCGGGGAGCGCAGCAGGTCCTCGGAGGGGCCGTGTGCGGCCACCTCGCCGGTCTCCAGGACGTACCCGCGCCGCGCGGTGTTGAGCGCCAGCAGCGCGTTCTGCTCGATGAGCAGCACGGTGGTGCCGCCCTGGTTGATCTCGCGGATGACCGCGAACAGATTCTCGACGATGATCGGAGCCAGTCCCAGCGAGGGCTCGTCGAGCAGGAGGAGTGTGGGTCGCGCCATCAGGGCGCGGCCGATCGCGACCATCTGCTGCTCACCGCCGGAGAGGCTCCCGGCCAGCTGGCGCGAGCGCTCCTTGATGCGCGGGAAGAGCTCGTACACGCGGTCGAAGTCGGTGCGCACGCCGGAGCGGTCACTGCGGCCGTAGGCGCCCATGTCGAGGTTCTCGCGCACCGTCATGCGGCTGAACAGTCGCCGCCCCTCGGGGGCGTGGCCGACGCCGAGGCGGGCGATCTTCTCGGCGCCGAGCTCGTGAATGGGCTGGCCGCGCAGCAGCACGGACCCGCCGGCCGGCCGGATCAGGCCGCTGATGGTGCGCAGGGTGGTCGTCTTGCCGGCGCCGTTGCTGCCGATGAGGGCAACGATCTCGCCGTCACCGACGGTCAGCGAGACGCCGCGCAGTGCCTGGATGCGGCCGTAGAGGACGTCGACGTCGCGCAGCTCGAGCACTGGGACACCGCTCGGAGCGGCGGCAGGCGTGGCGGCGGGCATCGCCGTGCTCATCCGCCGGCCATGTGCTCGGCGGCGCCCTGGCCGAGGTATGCCTCGATCACCTGCGGGTTGTTGCGGACGTCGACCGGCTTGCCCTCGGTGATCTTGGCGCCGTGGTCGAGAACGACGATGCGATCGCTGATCTCCATGACCACCTTCATGTCGTGCTCGATCAGGAAGATGGTCAGGCCCTCGTTTCGCAGCCTGCCGATGAGGGCCATCAACTCCTTCTTCTCCTGGGGGTTGAGCCCGGCGGCCGGCTCGTCGAGCAGGAGGATGCGCGGACGGGTGGCCAGTGCGCGGGCGATCTCGAGGCGGCGCTGCAGCCCGTAGGGAAGCTCGCGCGCGTACGAGCCCGCGTAGCGGGTCAGGCCCAGGTGCTCGAGCAGCTGACGAGCGCGCTCGTCAGCCCGCCTCTCGTCAGTCCTGGCCCGGCGGGTCCTGACCACGCTGTCCCACACGTGCGCGGTCATCCACCAGTGGGCCCCGACCATGACGTTGTCGAGCGCGGTCATGTAGGAGAAGAGGCGGATGTTCTGGAACGTCCGCGCCACCCCGAGGCGTGTGATGCGATGCGGTGGCTGGCCGGTGATGCTGCGCCCGTCGAAGAGCACGTCGCCGCTGGTGGTCGGGTAGAGCCCGGTGATGCAGTTGAAGGCCGTCGTCTTGCCGGCGCCATTGGGTCCGATCATGGAGACGATCTCGCCCGTGTCGATGGTGAACGACACGTCGTTGACGGCCAGCAGGCCGCCGAAGCGCTTGGTGAGCGACCTGACCTCGATGAGCGCCATCAGGCGATGCCCTGCACGGCGGCGAGAGACTCCTCCTCGCCGCCCGTCTCCAGCTCCACCTTGCGCGCGCGGCTGGGGATCAACCCTCCCGGTCGGAGCAGCATCATCCCGATCAGGGTCACGCCGTAGACGATGTACGTGTACCGGCTGAAGTCGATGTTGCCCAGCGCGGGCACGCCGACCGTGCTGGAGAGGGTCCCCGACCACTCGTTGAGGTGCTGCAGCACCCAGAAGATGACGAAGCTGAGCACGAAGCTGCCGAGGATGACCCCGGTGATGTTGCCGATGCCGCCGAGTACGACGCAGCTGAGCACGGTCACCGACACCGAGAAGCTGAACGCCTCGGGGGAGACGATGCCCACGATGGAGCCGTAGAACGCTCCGGCGAGCCCGCTCACCGAGGCGCCGATGGCGAAGGCGAGCAGCTTCGTGGAGGTGGTGTTGATGCCCGTGGCGGCCGCCGCGACCTCGTCCTCGCGGAGCGCGATCCAGGCCCGTCCGACGCGGGAATGCTCGATGTTGCGTAAGAGGATGACGACCACCACCACGAGCGCGAGCAGGGCGAGGTAGTACCAGGCGGGCGATGTGCTGAAGTTGAACGGTCCGAAGTTGGGCTGGTCGATCGACGAGATGCCATCTGGACCGTTGGTCAGCTTGAACACGTTGTTGGTCGCCAGGTCCGGGATGATCTCGCCGAACCCGAGAGTGACGATCGCGAGGTAGTCGCCGCGCAGCCGCAGCGTCGGCGCGCCGAGGATGGCGCCGAACATCGATGCCACGGAGGCGCCGATGAAGATGAGCACCCAGAGCGGCAGGTGGATGCCGTACTTCGGCGATGCCAGGGCCGCGCAGGTGTACGCGCCGATGGCGAAGAACGCCGCGTACCCGAGGTCGAGAAGGCCGGCAAAGCCCACAACGACGTTGAGACCGAGAGCCAGCAACGTGTACACCGCGAGCGACGACGCCGCCCAGAAGACGAAGTCCGGCGCCTGGTGAAAGAGGAGCGGGATCAGGGCGGCAAATGGCAGCGCCACGGCGGCGAACGCCGCGTTGGGATGGCGATACACCCAGGGACGGATCCCATAGGCGATGACGCCGAGGATGTATCCGATCATGGTGAGCCAGACTGCGGAGTCGGTGATGGTGTGGGCGTGAACGGCGCCGAACAGCGGCTCCTCCGCAAACACGCGGTCGAGCAGGAAGATCGCGATGGTCAGCGCCAGGCCCGCAGCGGCGATGAGCGCCCGAACACGGTCGTAGTGCGCCGGGATCGGGCGTTTGCGCACCCGGGCGACGATCTCGGCGATCGGCGACAGCAGAAGCACGAGCATAGCGAGGCCGAGCACATCGACGAGCACGCCACCGATCCCGGTCGGGCCGGAGGCGGCGGCGTCCATCGCGCTGTAGCCGGCACCAGCGGAGAACGGTTCCACGAACCACGGCAGCAGCCAGCCCATCAGCAGCAGCGTGGCCGACCCGATGCTGAGGATCCAGAACGTGCTCGGGCCCTCGTCGCGGCGAAGGGTCAGGCTCGCGCCCTTCGGAGCTGCACCGGCGCGTCCAAGGCCCAGGCTAGGCACGGTTGGCAACGTCCACGCCGAAGAGCCCGACGGGGCGGAAGGTGAGGATGATGACGAGAATTGCGAAGACGAGCGCGTCGCTCCACTGAGCGCCGGCCAGCTGACCACCGAACACGGCGATGATGCCGATCAGGAATCCCCCGATCCCGGCACCGACAATGTTGCCGATGCCGCCGAGAACGGCCGCGGTGAAGGCGATGATGCCGAGCCTGTACCCGAGATTCCACTGGATCAGGTTGTAGTTGATGCTGTAGACGATGGCACCCGCCGCGGCGAGGGCGGAACCGATGAAGAACGTCGCAGAGATGGTGCGGTTGACGTTGATGCCGCAGAGCAATGCGGCGTTGCGATCCTGCGCGGTGGCACGCATCGCCTTGCCCAGCCTGGTGATGCGAACGAAGGCGCCCAGCGAGAACATCAGCGCGATGGCCACGCCGACGACGACAACCTGTTTCCACTCCACGGTCACAGAACCAAGGGTGAACGCGTGGCCGGTGATCCAGCCGCCATCCTTGGTGGGAATGTTGTCGGGTCCGTAGAGGAGCAGCATCGTCCCTTCGAGCAGGAAGGAGACGCCGATGGCCGTGATCAGGGGCGCCAATCGGGGAGCGTCACGCAGCCGTCGATAGGCGACGAACTCGATGAGCACTCCGGTGAAGCCGGCGGCGGTCATGGTGAGGGCGAAGATGAGGATCAGGGCAAGGGCGAGTCCAAGCCCGCCGTTCCCGGTGGCGAGACCGCCGATCGCGCCTCCGAACAGGGAGCCGAAGGTCAGGGCGTAGAAGCCTGACAGCGTGAACACATCGCCATGGGCGAAGTTGATCAACTCGATGATGCCGTACACCATGGTGTACCCGATCGCCACCAGGGCATAGATGGCGCCAAGGACCAGGGCATTCCTGATCTGCTCACCCATGAGGGTGGCGCCCCCGTCCATGTACACGCGAAGCACGGCGACCGCGATGACGGCCAGTAGGATGTGCGGAAAGAAGCGCTGGACCCACGTATAGAGCAGTCGCAGCGTGCGCAGCAGTTCGACCGCAGCCGGGGAGGTGGCCCCCCCGCGGTGAGCGCGAGGCGAGAGGCCGCGCTGATCGACCAGGGTGGCGCCGTTGCCTGCAGCGGCGCCCGGGCCTTGGGTCACGGCGTCATCGCTCACGCATGTCCCCCGTCAAAAGGAAAAAGGGGAGAGCGCGCGGCTGCGCTCTCCCCTTGGAAGCCATGTGTCTAGCTGGTTGCGACCGAGACCTTGCCGCTGGTGTCCACGACCAGCTTCTCCTTGGCGGTCCAGGCGCCGCCCGAGACCTGGTAGAGCGTGAAGCCGGTGTTGGTGGTGTCGCCGTTCTGGTCGAACGACGTCTGACCGACGGCGCCGCTGTGCTGGACCTTGCGGAGCTGCGTCACCACGGCGTCGCGGAAGGTGGTCGAGTCGGCAGGCGGCTGACCGCCGTTGGCAACGAGCACCGCCTTGATGGCCTGGATGAGGATGTTCATGCCGTCGTAGCCGTACGGGGTGTACGGGCTGTTCACGTACGCATCCGCGCCGAACCGGGTCTTGTAGTCGGTGTTGAACTGCTGCGAGCTGGGCACCTTGCTGACGTCGGGCGCGCTGGTCGCCTCGGCCCCGTTCGCGTTGGCGGAGGCGTCGGTGAGGAACTTGCCGTCCTGGCACCCGTCACCGCCCAGCTCGGGCAGGCTGGCCGGCATCTGGCTTCGGAGGATGCCGCAACCGGTACCGGAGGTGCCGCCGAAGAAGATCACCTGTGCACCCTTGGACCCCGCATCGGACACCTCCTGGGAGAAGTCCTTGGTGGTGCCCGGCAGGCTGTTCGCCCCGGGGTCGAGGATGGTGCCGCCGGCGGCGGTGAAGTACTTCTCGAACAGCAGACGGAGGCCATGGCCGTAGGTCTGCTGGTCGTCGATGGCGTAGGCCTTGGTGGCCTTGAGCTCGGTGGTCGCGACGTAGGCGAGGATCTCCGCCTGGTTGGTGTCGGTCGCGATCGTCCGGAAGTAAGTGTGGGGGCCCGGGTACAGGGAGGCGGTGTCGATGTCCGGGTTGGTGCCGACCTGGGTCAGGCCCGGGTTGGTGTTGGAGGGGCTGATCATGGCGAGGTGGTTCTGGCTGGCGACCGGGATCTCGGCGACCGCGACGCCCGAGTTGAAGGGTCCGACCACGCCGACGACGGTGGGATCTGAGGCCAGCGCGGTGAGGTTCGCCTTGCCCTGCACCGGGTCATGGCCGTTGGCCGCGACGGTGGCATCGTCCTTGCTCACGTACTTGAGCGTGCAGCCGCCGAGCGTCTTGTTGGTGTTGGCCTGCTCGGCGGCGAGGTGCGCCGCCTGCTCGACAGGTGGTCCGTCCGTCGAGTCGCCGCCGGTGAGCGGAAGGTCGGTCGCGACCGTGATGGTGCCGCTGCACGAGGCCAGGTTTCCGCTCCCCCCACTGCTCGTCGTGGTGTTGTTGGAGGTACCGCAGGCCGCAAGGGCCGCGATCCCCGCAACACCGATCAGTGGCAGCAACCGTCTGGACAGGATCATGAATGTCTCCCATTTCAAGGATGTATCTGCGTGGAGTGCTTATCTACACGTACTGTGGGCTCACTGTCAAACCAGGACCGATCTCGCCGCCGCAACCGACGCGTCAAACGTCACCACCATAATTAAGGGACGCAAAGCAATGTTGAGAGTTGTTGAGAGCGGGAGGAGCTGACCCGGGATGGCTGCGATCGTTGCCGCGGCGGTGAGCGCGGTGTTCGCACTGGTGGTCCTCGACCGGTTCCGCCGGTCGCGCCGGCCGGCCTTCGCCGCCTGGGCGGTCGGCCTGCTGATCTTCGCCGCGGCCGCCTCGTGCCAGGCGGCGGGTGAGCGGGCGGGATTCTCTCAGCCCCTGTTCCGGGCGTTCTATCTGCTCGGCGGCGTTCTCGGCGTCATCTGGCTGTCCATGGGCACCCTCTTCCTGCTGGCGCCTCGATCGGTTGCGCGAGCCTCGTGCGCGGTGCTGGCGCTGCTCACCGTGGTCCTCGCCGCCAACGCCGCGGTGGTGCCGGTCGACGAGGGCCTGCTCGGAACGGCGGCCGGGGTGCTCGGCACGGCCGTCCAGGGCGGGTCGCCTCTCCAGGACGGAGCGGTGGTCCTCAACATCCTGGGGACGCTCATCCTCGTCGGGGGGTCCGCCTGGTCCGCCTTCCGCCTGTTCCGCGATCGCGCCGGTGTCGACCGCGTCCTCTGCAATGTGCTGCTCACCGCCGGAGCATTCGTCGTCGCCGCCGGCTTCACCGCGGCGAAGGTCGCCGGAGCCGGGCTCGACACGCTCGGCGTCTATGAGGCCGTCGGCATCACCCTGATGTTCGCCGGTTTCCTCGTGCTCGGCCGAAGCGGCGTTGTCCTGGGCCGCACTCTCTGGAGGCAGCCCCCGATGAATGCACACGCGTCGATCCCACACGCTACGCTGCCTGTGGCCGCGCAACCCTGGAGCCCGCGGACCGTCGACGAGGAGGATCGCGGTGAGTGACGTTGCCGTCCGGACCGGGGACAGCGCGGGGGTCTGGCGGGAGCGCGACGCGGAGCTCATATCACCGGCGTACAGCCGCTACTCCGACCTCGTGGTCGACAGCGCCCTCGGAGCCCATCTGCACACCGTCGACGGACGCGACGTGCTCGACTTCGCCTGCGGGATCGGTGTCACCAACCTCGGCCACCGCCACCCGGCGGTCGTCAAGGCGGTGCACGAGCAGGTGGACCGCCTCTGGCACACCTCGGTCACCAGCCTCAGCCCGCCGCTGGTCGAGGCCGCTGCGGCGCTGGTGGCGATCAGTCCCGAAGGGCTCGATCAGGTCTTCCTCAACAACAGTGGCGCCGAGGCTGTCGAGGCCAGCATCAAGCTGGCGCGGCGGGCCACCGGGCGCAGCGAGATCATCGCGTTCACCGGCGCGTTCCACGGCCGAACCTATGGTGCGCTCACGCTGACCGCGAGCAAATCGAAATACCGCGAGGGGATGGGCCCGTTCCTCCCCGGAGTGCATCACGTCCGCTATCCGCACTGCTTTCGCCACTGCGATCACGGACCCAATCGTCCGTGTCCGATCGCCCGGGGCGACGACCTCGACCACCTCTTTGCGACCACCGTGCCACCGGACAGCGTGGCGGCGATCATCGTCGAGCCGCTCCAGGGGGAGGGTGGTTTCGTGGTGCCGCCGCCGACGTTCCTGCCGCGGCTGCGCGAGATCTGCGACGAGCACGGAATCCTGCTGATCTGTGACGAGGTGCAGAGTGGCTTCGGGCGCACCGGCAGGTTCTTCTGCGTCGACCACACCGGTGTCCACCCCGACATCATGTGCGTGGCCAAGGCGTTCGGCAACGGCCTGCCGATCGCGGGCATCGTGGCCAGGCACTCGGTGATGTCGACGTGGCATGCGGGCGAGCACGGCAGCACGTACGGAGGCAACGCGGTGGCCTGCGCGGCCGCCGTCGCGGTCATCGACACCCTGCGGAGTGAGCGGCTCCCGGAGCGGGCGGCGATGCTCGGAAAGCGGGTGATGACCAGGTTGCAGCGCTGGAAGGATGAGATCGACGAGGTCGGCGACGTCCGCGGCCTCGGCCTGATGATCGGCATCGAGATGATGCGCGGCGACAACCCCGCCGCCGATGTCGCGCACAACGTTCAGCGACGCTGCGTGGAGCGAGACCTTCTCATCCTCACCTGCGGCATCGATGACAACGTCATCCGCCTGCTGCCCCCGCTCACCATCACCGAGGACGAGCTCGACAAGGGGCTCGACATCCTCGAAGAGTGCCTGCATGCCGAGGTGGGGCGATGATCGGCGAGCGCGAGGCCGTGCACACGGGCAACCTGATCGCCGGGGAGCGCCACGACGCTGTCAGTGGCCGCACCTTCGAGTCACGCAACCCGGCGCGTCACGCCGAGGTCATCGGTGTGTTCCCGCAGAGCTCCGCCGCGGACGTCGACGCCGCCGTCGCGGCAGCGCAGCGCGCTCTCCCCGCGTGGCGGTCGACGCCGTGGCCGAGTCGCGGCGAGATCATTCTTGCCGCCGCCACCCTGATGGAGCAGCGCAAGGAGGATCTCGCTCGCCTCATGACCCGCGAGATGGGCAAGGTGCTCACCGAGGCGCGCGGGGACGTGCAGGAGGCCATCGACATGGGCAAGTTCATCGCCGGCGAGGGCCGGCGGGCCTTCGGCGAGACGGTCCCCAGCGAGCTGCGCAACAAGTGGGCGATGACGATGCGCCAGCCGCTCGGCGTGATCGGCTGCGTCACGCCGTGGAACTTCCCGATCGCGATCCCGTCGTGGAAGATCTTCCCCGCGGTGATGGCCGGCAACACCGTGGTGTTCAAGCCCGCCGAGGACACACCCCTCTGCGCCCTCCGCTTCGTCGAGATCCTCGAGGAGGCCGGCCTTCCACCAGGGGTGGTCAACACGGTCTTCGGCAACGAGGAGGCTGGCGACGCGGTGGTGCGCCATCCCGGCACGTCCGCCATCTTCTTCACGGGCAGTGCCGAGACGGGAAGGCTGATCGCGGCCACATGCGGGTCGATGCTCAAGAAGGTGTCGCTCGAGCTCGGCGGCAAGAACGGCATCGTGGTGATGGACGACGCCGACGTCGAGCTCGCGGTCGAGGGGGCGCTGTGGGGCGCGTTCGGCACCGCCGGTCAGCGCTGCACGGCGTCGTCGCGGCTGATCGTGGCAGCGCAGGTGCTCGGCGACTTCACCGAAGCGCTGGTGTCCCGGGCCCGCGCGCTGACCCTCGGCGACGGCCTCGTCGACGGCGTCGACGTCGGCCCGGTCATCAACGAGTCGCAGCTCCGCCGCATCCACCGCTACACGGAGATCGGTGTGGAGGAGGGTGCGACGCTGCTGACCGGCGGCCGCGTCGCGCGCGATGGTGACCTCGCGCAGGGATTCTTCTACCCGCCGACGGTGTTCTCGGGCGTGCAGCCCTCGATGCGCATCGCCCAGGAGGAGATCTTCGGTCCCACCACCGCGATCATCCCCGTCGACTCACTCGCCGAGGCGCTCGCCGCCGCCAACTCGACCCAGTTCGGGCTCAGCCTGAGCATCTACACCAACGACCTCCGGCACGCCTTCCGTGCCATCAACGAGCTGGAGTCAGGGATTGTGTACGTGAACGCGCCGACCATCGGCGCGGAGATCCAGCTCCCGTTCGGTGGCACCAAGAACACCGGCAACGGGCACCGCGAGGCCGGCGGCCGCGTGCTCGACGAGTTCAGCGAGTGGAAGTCGATCTACATCGATTACAGCGGGCGTCTGCAGCGCGCCCAGATCGACACCGACGCCCAGTAGGCGCCATGGCGCAGCTGGACGAACGATTCATCAGCCACCAGGGCGCCCGGGTGCGCTACCTGATCGGCGGATCCGGCCCGCCGTTGGTGCTGTGTCACGGTTTCCTCGGCTCGGCTGAGAACTTCGAGACCTGGTTCGATGCGCTCACCCCCGTCCGCACCCTGGTGATCCCGGACCTCCCCGGCTGCGGCGCGTCCGCGCCGCTGGCCGGCAAGCGGCACACCGCGGGCCGCCTCGCCGGTGCCGTCGGCGCGGTGTGCCGTGACGCCGGCGTCGAACACTTCGATGTCGGCGGCCTCTGCCTGGGCGCCTCTGTCGCGATGGCGCTCCTGCAGGAGCGCCCCGATGCGGTGGAGCGCATCGTGCTGCACACGCCCCTGCTCGCCCCCGCGCTGGTCCGCCGCCGCTTCCACGCCCAGGTCAGGGGCTTCATGGCGCCGGGGATCTTCCCGGCGATCTCGTGGCTGAGCCGGCGCCGTGTCGTCAGCGACCTCTACAAGCGGCTCATGGTGGAAGGAGACAACGTCGACAGCTCCGCCGCGGAGATGAACTTCCGCAACCAGCTCCGTGCCGATCCTCGCGCCACCCGCGAATGGCTGCTCCACGGGCTCGCCCGCGACGACGTCGCGCTGCTGCGCGGGTCATCGCACCCGGCCCTGCTGATCGTCGCGTCCGACGATCGCATCGTCGACGTGCCCCTGCTGCGCAGGGCGGTGGCCGGAATGGACCACGTCCAGCTTGCCGAGGTCGAGGACGCGGGGCACGGCTGGACGGACGCGTCCGTGCGCCGCCAGCTGGAGCTGATCGGCGCCTTCCTCGCCGACCTGCCTCCGCCCCGCCCGGCGTCCTCCGCGCAGGTGGCATGAGCGATGGCCGACCTGCCCGGCTCGGCCGAGTGCGTCATCGTCGGCGGTGGGGTGGTCGGCTGCAGCTTGGCGTATCACCTGGCGCGTGATGGCATGCGCCCGCTCCTGCTCGAGCGCGGCGATTTCGGTGCCGGCTCGACCGCGCGCTGCGCCGGTGGTGTGCGTCAGCAGTTCTCGACTGAGGTCAACGTCCGGGTGGGCATGCTCAGCCGCCGGCTGCTCGAGCGCTTCGAGGACGAGGTGGGCGCCACCGCCGACTTCCGGCCGATCGGCTACCTCTTCGTCGCCACCGATGCCGCCCAGCTGGAGCAGTTGGCGCGCAACGTGGAGATGCAGCGTGCGGCCGGCCTGCACGATGTGCGCCTGCTCGGCCCCGGGGAGGTTGCCGGCATCGTCCCGGACCTGAACGTCGATGACGTCACCGGGGGCACCTTCTGTCCCAGCGACGGCCTGGCCGGCCCCAACGAGGTGACCTCCGGATACGTCGCAGCGGCACGCAGGCACGGCGCGCGCGTGGTCGAGGGCGTGGGCGTCGACGCCGTCGAGCGCGACGGTGATGCCGTCGTCGCGGTGGTCGCCGGTGGGACGCGGATAAGCTCGCCGCTGGTGGTCAACTGTGCCGGGCCGTACGCCGCCGTCGTCGGCGCCATGGCCGGGGTCGATGTGCCGGTGCGGCCCTTTCGCCGCCACCTGTTTCTCACCGAGCGGTTCTCACTGCGGCGCGACCCGCCGATGACAGTCGACATGCGGACCTCGTTCTACTTTCATCCCGAGGGTGACGGCCTGCTTCTCGGGATGAGCGACCCGGCCGAGCCGCCGTCCTTCGACACCAACGTCGACTGGACCTTTCTCGAGCACCTCGTCGAGCACGCCACCCACCGCCTTCCCGCCCTCGAAGGGGCGGCGATCAGGACGGGCTGGGCGGGTCTGTACGAGGTGTCACCCGATCACCAGGCGATCGTCGGCGAATCCGAGCTCGGCGGCTTCTGGTTGTGCTGCGGCTTCAGCGGCCACGGCTTCATGCAGGCTCCGGCGATCGGCCGCATTCTTGCTGCGGAGATCACCGGCGCGGGCAGCGAGATCGACCTCGGTCCCTTTGCACCCGACCGCTTCGCCAGGGGGGCCAGCACGCCCGAGGCGGCGGTCATCTGACCGATCAGACGGGACGGCGCCTGGCGAAGTTGGCGCCGATGAGGCAGAGCACGGCGAGGACCGCGGCCACAACCGCGTGCTTGTAGTGACGCGTCACCGTGCTGGCCAGGAGGCCGGTGTCCGTGGTCGCGTAGAAGATCGCGAAGGCAACGAAGAGGACGCCGAGGATGGCGAGGAGGACGGCGGGAATCGGGCTGCGCGTGTTCATGTGGTGCTCCACTCGTGGTTCAACGAAGAACGATCAATCCGGTGAGACCGAGGACTGCACAGTAGCCCGCGAAGGGGTCGAGCCGCCCAATCTCGAAGTACCTGAGGAGGAAGCGCGCGCTGGCATATGCGATGAGGCCGGCGACCAGGGCGCCCACGGTGTACAGCCCGATCGGCGCACCGCTGCCGGGCAGCTGAGGCACCTCGAGGATCCCGGCCGCGAGGATGATCGGCGTTGCCAGCAGGAAGGCGAAACGCACCGACTCGGAGTGGCGCAGCCCGGCGACGAGCCCCCCCGCCATGGTCACTCCCGAGCGCGAGATTCCCGGGAGCAGGGCGAACACCTGGAAGACGCCGACCAGCCCGGCGCGCGCGAAGCTGAGGTCCTCGATGCCGGCGAAGTGCTGCTCACGGCCCCCCGCCGACGTTGCGCCGCGACGGTGCTCCGCGCGGCGGCGGAGCACCTCGGCGCCGGCGAGCACCGCCCCGTTGACCAGGAGGAACGCGGCGGCCGTCCGCGGATGTGCGAAGAGGGACTTCAGCGGGGTCTCGAGCAGGAACCCGATGACGCCGGCCGGGATGGTGGCGACCACCAGGAGCATCGCCAGGCGCTCGTCTGGGTTCTCGATGCGCCCGCGGATGGCGGCGGTCACGAAGCCTCGCACGATCCGCCACCACTCGTCCGCGTAGAGGACGACCAGCGCGACCCCGGTGCCGAGGTGGAGCAGGGCGAGAAACGGTACGAAGCTGGGCGCCGCGGGGTCCACGCCGAGGTTGAAGAGCGCGGGCACCACGACGGCATGGCCGAGCGACGACACCGGGAAGAGCTCGGTGGCGCCCTGGAGCGCGGCGAGGAAGATGACGAGGGCGATGCTCACGCGGCGCGAGCCTAGCCCACCGGACGCCGACGCCGCCCGGGCCGCCGGCAGCGATGATCACCGGATGGACGAGCGCGCACCTGAGCAGGTGCCGGTCATCGCCGTGGCCCTGCCCGCCTCGGCGCCCCTGCCGGTGGCGGTGCCGCCGATGCCCCGCTGGCCGCCGCCCGCGCTGGCGGTGCGCCCGTTCCGGTGGTACTGGATCGCGCAGTGGCCCACCCTGCTGGGCACGTGGATGCAGGTCGTCGCCCTCGGCTACCTGGTGTTCGATCGCACCCACAGCAGCACGGCGGTGGCCGCGGTCGCGGCGGCGGACGGGCTGCCCGCGGTGGCGCTGTCGCTCGCCGGCGGCCTGCTCGCCGACCGGTTGCCGCGGCGGCGCATCCTGCTCTGCACCCAGTCGGTGCTCGGCGTCAGCTCGGGGATCCTCGCCGTCCTCGCCCTCACCGGGAACGCCGGCTTCTGGGCGATCATCGCCGTCGCCGTGGTGTACGGCTCCGCCGACGCGCTCGACCTGCCCACCCGGCAGGCGATGGTGGCCGACCTGGTCGATCGCGACCTCGTCGTCAACGCGGTGGCCCTGAGCTCGACGGCGATGAGCGTGACGCGAATCGTCGGACCGTCACTGGCGGGTCTGCTCATCGCCACCGCGGGGCCGGGCGCCTGCTTCGCCGTCCTGTCGGCGGCCTACATCGCGCCGCTGGCGGTACTGCTCACCGTCATCCCCGACGTCCGTCCTCTGCCGCGCCGCGCCGGGGCCACCGCGCTCGGCGAGCTCCTCGAGGGGCTGCGGGCGGTGCGCCGCGACCCGCTGGTGCGAGGCATCGTGGTGGTCTGCGCCGCCCTCGCCTTCCTCGGCGTGTCGTACATGCCGTATCTGCCGGTTCTGGCACGAACTCAGTTGCATGGGGGCGCGACGGTGCTGGGGCTGCTCTACTCGATCGGCGGCATCGGCGGTGTGGTCGGCGGCGTCGTCATCGCCACCATCGGCAACACCGCCGGCCGGCGCCGGCTGATGGTCGTCGGCGGCGCTGTGTACGCCGCCAGCCTGTTCGTGGTCGCCCACTCGGCCGTGCTCGGGGTCACGCTGGTCGCGTTGATGGGCATCAGCTTCGCCTTCCTGGCGATGAACACCTCGATGATGACTCTTCTCCAGACGGACGCCGACCCCGCGCTCCGCGGCCGCCTTCTCGGCATCTACGCCATGCTCTTCGCCGGCCTGCAGCCGCTGGGCACGGTGATGTACGCGATTGTGGGGCAGGCGGTTGGGCTCTTCACCGCCATCGGCTTCGGCGCGCTCGTGGTGGGGTTGGTGGCGGTGCTGGTCGGCATCTCTCCGTCGTTCACCGCTCGGTTCAGCCCGGCCGCCACCGCCGGCGGCCGGTCGCCCGCGGGGGCTGACTAGACTGGACGGCCGTGCGCCGCTCCCTTGTTGCCCTGTTCGCCCTGCTCTGCACCGGCTGCAGCAGCACGCCGGGGCCGTCTCCGAGCCCGTCGGCGCAGGTGATCGCCCGCGTCGACGGCACGGCGATCACCGCCGACAGCTTCCAGTTGCGCCTGCACAGCGCGCAGACCGCGGTCGGCCAGGCCGGCGCACCCTCGGGAAACGCGGCAATGACCAGCCAGCTCCGGGCGTCGGTGCTGCGCAGCCTGATCATCGACACCGTGATCGCGCAGGAGGCCACCGCGACCGGGGTCGCTGCGACCGACGCGGAGATCCAGGCACAGGTTGACGCCGACACCAGTGCGGCCGGCGGATCGGCGCAGCTGCAGACCCAGCTGGCCGCGCTCGGCGGCTCGATGGCGCAGCTTCGCGACGAGGTTCGCTCCTCGCTCAACGAGCAGAAGCTCGAGGATGCCTTCGCCCATCAGCGGGCCGTCGAGATCGAGCAGAAGCTCAGCACCGGCAGCACGTTCGCCTCGCTCGCGTCGCAGTACTCGGATGACATCGACACCTCGGCCAAGGGCGGTGAGGTCGGCGCCGTGGCGCGCACAACGATCCAGAACGGTGACCCGCCCTATGCCACGGCGGTGCTCGCGCTGACCCCGGGACAGCTCACCAACCCACCCATCCGCGACGCCCAGGGCTACGACGTGGTCCAGCTCGAGGCGAGGACCGCGACCACGCTGACGCTGCGCCACATCATCGTCAACGCCCCCCAGCCGTACACGGTGAAGGAGCGCCCCAGCTGGTTCAGCGTGGCCATCTTCGAGACACTCGCCACCGACTGCTCGAGCGGCCAGATCCACGTGTACATCGGCGATGTCGGCGACGACCCGTGCGCGGCGGTGTCGTCGAGCGCATCGCCGAGCCCCGCGGCCGGCCGCGCGGCGCCCTCCACGCCTACCCCGTGAGGGCGTTCCTGGCGATCCCCATTGTTTTGCCAGCTCGCCCGGCCCTCGATGCACTCCGCGGGCGGCTGATGGACGAGCTGCCCGACGTCCGATGGGCACCGGCGGATAGCCCGCACATCACCCTCCATTTCTTCGGAAGCATCTCAGCAGAGGACTCCGGCCGTGCGCTCCACGCCCTCCGTCCCGTCTGCGCCGCGCACCAGCCTTTCGTTCTTTGTCTCAACGGCCTTGGCGCCTTCCCTGAAAACAACCGCCCTGCGGTGCTCTGGTGCGGCGTGAACGGCGATACGGAAGCTCTGCGCCGCCTCGCCCAAGACACCGTCACGGCATTGCGATCCGCCGGCTTTCCGACAGACGAACGCCCCTACCACCCGCACTGCACCCTCGGGCGCCCCCGGCAATCCTGGCCAGCAACCTGCCGCAGCCGTTGGAAAGAGCTGGTCGCATCGACCACTCCGGTGACACCGACCTTCATGGCGGACCACGCCATCCTCTACGACTCGCTCAGCACCAGCACTGGCGTGCGCCATCTTCCTCGGGAGACGCTGCCATTCGACGCCTGACGGGCGATCGACTACAGCAGCCGCGGCTCTGGACGCTCCGTGCGGATCTCGTACTGCTCGATGGCGGCGGTGACAACATGGCGGGGGATGCGCTCCTCGCGCGCCAACGCGTCCAGCGCGGCGACGGTGATGTTGGGGGCATCGACCTCGAAGTGGCTGCGCAGCGCCGCGCGTGTGTCGCTGCGACCGTAGCCGTCGGTGCCGAGCGGCACGAACCGTCGCGGCACGAACCGTGCCACCTGTTCGGCCACGGTCTTCTGGTAGTCGCTGACCGCGATCACCGGCCCGTCGGTGCCGCTCAGCTGTTCGTCGAGGTATGAGCGGCGCTGCGGCCCGTCGGGGTGGAGGCGGTTCCAGCGCTCCACCGCCAGCGCGTCGTTGCGCAGCGCCAGGTAGCTGGTGACGCTCCACACGTCGGCGGCGACGTCATGGTCCAGCAGCATCCGCTGGGCCTCGAGGGCTGCGGGCATCGCCGTGCCGCTGGCGAAGAGCTGGACGTGGTTGGCACGCTCCTCCGCAGCCACCTGCAGACGGTAGAGGCCGCGCAGGATTCCCTCCTCCGTGCCCTCGGGCATGGCGGGCATCGGGTAGTTTTCGTTGTAGAGGGTGAGATAGTAGAAGACGTCCTCGCCGCGCTCGTACATGCGGCGCATGCCCTCGCGGATGATCACCGCCACCTCGTACGCGTACGCCGCGTCGTACACCTCGCAGTTGGGGACCGCGGAGTAGAGCAGCGGGGAGTGGCCGTCCTGGTGCTGCAGGCCCTCACCGTTGAGGGTGGTCCGGCCCGCCGTGGCGCCGAGAAGGAAGCCGCGGCCGCGCGCATCACCGAATGCCCAGACCAGGTCGCCGACGCGCTGGTAGCCGAACATCGAATAGAAGATGTAGAAGGGGATCATCGGCTCGCCGTGGGTTGCGTAGGCGGTGCCGGCCGCGGTGAAGCTGCCCATCGCACCCGCCTCGGTGATGCCCTCTTCCAGGAGCTGCCCGTCCTTCGCCTCCTGGTAGCTGAGAACCATGTCGGCGTCCACCGGCTCGTAGCGCTGTCCGAACGGCGCGTAGATCTTCACCTCACGGAACAGCGCGTCCAGGCCGAAGGTGCGCGCCTCGTCGGGGATGATCGGCACGATCCGGCGGCCCAGCTCCGGGTCGCGGACGAGGTTGCGAAGCACGGCCGCGAAGGCGGAGGTGGTGGAGGCGGGGCGGCCACCGCTGCCGGCCAGGGTGTCCGCCCAGACCCCGTCGCCGGGGATGGTCAGGCGGCGATCGCGCACCGACCGCTTGGGCAGCGATCCACCGAGCGCGAGACGCCGGCTCATCAGGTAGTCGATCTCGTCCGACCGGCTCCCCGGGTGGTAGTACGGCGGCACGCCCTCGCTCAACTGGCGGTCGCTGATCGGCAGCTCGAGCTTGTCACGGAACGCCTTCAGCTCGGCCTCACCGATCTTCTTGATCTGATGGGTCGCGTTGCGGCCCTCGAAGAGTGGGCCCAGGGTCCATCCCTTGACGGTGTGGGCGAGGATCACCGTCGGCGCGCCCTTCTGCTCGAGCGCCAGCTTGTACGCGCTGTAGAGCTTGCCGTGATCGTGCCCGCCGCGGCGCAGGTGGCGCAGGTCATCGTCGGTGTGGTGCTCGACCATCCTGCGCAGCCGCGGGTCCGGCCCGAAGAAGTTCTCGCGGATGTACGCGCCGCTCTCCGTCGAGTACTTCTGGAACTGCCCGTCGTTGGTGCTGTTCATCTTGTCGACGAGCACGCCGTCGACGTCGCGGGCCAGGAGTGGGTCCCAGTCGCGGGCCCAGATCACTTTGACGACATTCCATCCGGCGCCGCGGAACAGCGACTCCAACTCCTGGATGATCTTGCTGTTGCCGCGCACAGGGCCGTCGAGCCTCTGCAGGTTGCAGCTGATCACGAAGACGAGGTTGTCGAGCTGTTCGCGCGCCGCCAGGGATAGGGCGCCGGTGGCCTCGGGCTCATCCATCTCCCCGTCGCCGAGGAAGGCCCACACCCGCGACTCGCTGGTGTCGGCGATCTTGCGGTTGTAGAGGTAGCGGTTGAAGCGGGCCTGGTAGATGGCGTTGAGCGGGCCCAATCCCATGGACACCGTCGGGAACTCCCAGAAGTCCGGCATCAACCGCGGGTGCGGGTAGGAGCTCAACCCCTTGCCGCCCGCCTCGTGGCGGAAGTTGTCGAGATGCTCCTCGGTGAGGCGCCCCTCGAGGAACGCCCGCGAGTACATCCCGGGGGCGGCGTGTCCCTGGTAATAGATCTGGTCGCCGGAGCGTCCGTCGTCCTTGCCGCGGAAGAAGTGGTTGAAGCCCACCTCGTAGAGCGATGCCGACGACGCGTACGTGCTGAGGTGGCCTCCGATGCCGTCGGTGCGCTTGTTGGCCCGGGTCACCATGACCGCCGCGTTCCAGCGGACGATGCGGCGGATGCGGCGCTCCATCGCCTCGTCACCGGGGAACCACGGCTCCTCCTCGGGCGGGATGGTGTTGATGTACGGCGTGGAGACCAGCGCCGGCACCCCCACCTGGAGACCACGGGCCCGCTCCACCAGCGTCCCGATCACGAATCGGGCGCGAGCCACCCCCTCGGTGGCCACCAGCGTCTCGAGCGACTCGAGCCACTCCGCGGTTTCGTCGGGATCGCTGTCCGGTAGCTGGTGCAGGAACGCGTCGAAGGTCATCTCTTCCGTCCGTGAGCCGATGCGGTCGCTGCCCCCAGCCTACCGCTCTACACCCCGGCGCTTACCTCGGCGGCGGTGGCCCGGTCGGCCGCCTGTGCCCTCTGCAGGCGCAGGGTGTTGTCACGGGCCTCCAGGACCAGGCGGCGGCCGGCGTCGTGCAGCTGGCGGCCCTCGAGCAGCAGGTCCGCAGCGGCGACCACCGCATCGTCGGCGCGGTAGGCGGGGTACATGCCCTGGGTGAAGAGCTCCGCCTCCTCCGCGCCCCGCTCCCGCCAGTACACCGGCGCGAGCTCCGCCCATCGGGTGACGTACGGGGTGAGCAGCTCCTGCTGATCGCGCGCCTGGAGGCCACCGATGAGCGCCCGCTGCGTGGCCAGGGGAGTCGACGGGTCGATGAGGCGGGCCCAGGCGGTCTCTTTGGCGGCGCTGTCGGGCCGCGCGGCCCGGGCGGCCGCCGCGTTGCGGGCGCCGCGGTCGGTGTTGTCGCGCTCCGCCTCGGCGTCGATCTCAGCGTCGTCGAGCCGTCCGGCAGCGGCGAGCCGCCGGGTGATCAGCCAGCGAAGGTCCTGGTCGACGGTGATCCCTGAAGGCACGGATCGCCCGGCGAGGAGAGCCCTGGCGCTGTCGAGGTCGGCGGCGCTGTCCGACGTGCTGATGGTGCAGCGCAGCGCGGTGAGCTGCAGCGGGCCGCCGGGTTCAGCGGACGCGAGGATGCGCGCCGCCGTGTCGTGGAGACGGGCGCGTGCGGCGCCCCGGTTGTCCGGATGCGCATAGTTCTCGACGGCGCCCGACGCCTGGCCGAGGAGGTCGTCGACGATGGTGGGCACCTGTTCAACCGACGCGTGGCGATGGAGCAGCTCGATGTAGCGACCCGCCGTGATCTCGGCATCGCGGGTCATGTCCCACATCGCGGCCCAGAGCAGCGAGCGCGCCAGCGGGTCGTCGATGTCGGAGAGGTGGTCGATCACGGTCTGCGCGGAGACCTCGTCGAGGCGGATCTTGGCGAAGGTCAGGTCCCCGTCGTTGAGCAGGATCAGGGCAGGGCGTGCACGCCCGCGTAGCTCGGTGATCTCGGTGCGCGCTCCGCTGATGTCGAGCTCGAGCCGCTGGGTGCGCACCAGCCGGCCCCCGTCGTCGAGGTCGAACAGGCCGACTCCGATGCGATGCGAGCGAAGCGTCGGCAGCGACGCGACCGCCGCCGTCTGGACCACGGTGCAGCTCTCGATGATCCCGTCGCCGGCGGCGGTCTCGGCCCGGAGCCCATTCATCCCGGCCGTCTCCAGCCACTCCCGCGACCAGGCGGCGAGGTCGCGCCCGGAGTGCTTCTCCAGCGGAGCGAGGAAGTCGCGCAATGTCGCGTTGCCCCAGCGGTGGTCGGCGAAGTAATCGCGAATCCCGCCGAAGAACGCGTCCTCACCCACCCATGCGACCAGCTGACGGAGCACCGACGCGCCCTTGGCGTAGCTGATCCCGTCGAAGTTGAGGCGCCCCGTGCTGACGTCGGGCACGTCGGCGGCGATCGGGTGGGTGGTGGGCAGCTGGTCCTGCTTTGCGGCCCACGACTTGTCGCCGTTGGCGAAGTCGACCCACGCGCTCGTGTAGGTGGTGGCGTTGGCCTGTGCGTCATTGCCCATGTAGGTGGCGAAGCTCTCGTTGAGCCAGAGGTCATTCCACCAGCGCATCGTCACCAGGTCGCCGAACCACATGTGGGCCATCTCGTGGAGGATGGTGCCGGCGCGCCAAGCGAGCACCGAGGCCGGCACCGCGCCGCGATGGATGGCGCTCTCCTCGTTGAAGGTGACGCACGCGACGTTCTCCATCGCGCCTGCGTTGAACTCGGGGACGAAGAGCTGGTCGTACTTGGCGCCGAACGGATAGCCGGTGCCGAAGCGCGCGGCGAAATGATCCAGTCCCTGCTTGGTGAGCTCGAAGATCTCCGCGTCATCGAGGTAGCGGCGCAGCGACTGCCTGCAGTAGAGGTTGAGCTCGATGCCGTCGTGTGCGTCGGTGACCCGCGCGTACGGCCCGGCGACGATGGCCACGAGGTACGTCGACATCACCGGCGACTCGGTGAACACCACGGTCTGCTCGTCCGGCTCTGCGCTGGTGGTCCCCGCGGTGGGCGCGTTGCTCACCACCGTCCAGCCCGTGGGCGCGGCGACCCGCAGCGTGAAGCGCGCCTTGAGGTCGGGCTGGTCGAAGCAGGCGAACACGCGGTGTGCCTCGAACGGCTCGCACTGCGTGTAGATGTAGATGTTGCCGTCGGCGGGGTCGACGACCCTGTGCAGGCCCATCCCGGTGTGCGAGTAGCGGCACTCGGCGACAACGCGCAGTGTGTTGCTGGCGGCGAGGCCGTCGAGAGCGATGCGGTTCTCCGCGTGCGCCGACGTGTCGACGCTGGTGCCGTTGAGGACGATCTCACTCACCGATTCAGCCTCGAGGTCGATGAAGGTTGAGGCGCCGTCCCGCGCCGAGAACTCGATGTCGACCACGCTCGCGAAGGTGCCGGCGTCCGCCCCTCCGCAGAGGTCGATGGAGATGTCGTAGCGGAGATCGCCCAGCAGGCTGGCGCGCTCCTCCGCCTCGGAGCGCAGAAGATCGTCAGGAATCACGGCCCTAGCCTATCGCCTGCGACCCTATCCAACGCGCCCTCAACCGGCTCGTAGCAGCGCCTCGTCGAGGTCGCCGAGCAGGTCGTCCAGTTCCTCGATGCCGACGGAGAGCCGGACCAGGCCCTGGCCCAGCCCGATTCGGCGGCGCTCCTCGGCGGGGACCGAGGCGTGGGTCATGAGACCGGGATGCTCGGCGAGCGACTCCACCGCGCCGAGCGACTCGGCCAGCGTGAACAGCCGCAGCCCCTCGAGGACACGGACCGCGGCGGCCTCGTCCTCGAGCTCGAACGAGACCATGCCACCGAAGATGCCGTTCATCTGACGCTGGGCGAGCTCGTGCTGTGGGTGCGAGGCGAGGCCCGGATGGAACACGGCGCGCACCGCCGGATGGCCCTCGAGGTGGCGGGCGATCGCCAGCGCGCTGTCACTCTGCCGCTGCACGCGAAGCGCCAGGGTCTTGAGCCCGCGGAGCAGCAGCCAGCAGTCGAACGGGGACGGCACCGCGCCGGCGGCGTTCTGGAGGAAGCGCAGCCGCTCGGCGAGGGCGTCATCGGAGGTGACCAGGATGCCGCCGAGCACGTCGCTGTGGCCGCCCAGGTACTTGGTCGAGCTGTGCATCACGATGTCGGCACCCAGCTCGAGCGGTCGCTGGATGTACGGCGAGGCGAATGTACTGTCGACGGCGAGATGGGCCCCGTGCCGGTGCGCCGCCGCGGCTGCGGCGGCGATGTCGACCACGCGGAGCAGCGGGTTGGTCGGGCTCTCGATCCAGACCAGCCGGGTGCGCTCGGTCATGCCCGCCTCGATCGCTCCCGGCTGGGAGGCGTCCACCGCGCTGAAGGTCAGCCCGTACCGGCGCATCACCCTGTCGAACAGCCGGAAGGTGCCGCCGTACGCGTCCTCCATGTAGACGACGTGGTCACCGGGATCGAGCAGTAGCATCGCCGTCGTCGTGGCGGCGAGCCCCGAGGCGAAGGCGAGCCCGTGGGTGCCGCTCTCGAGCGACGCCATGCAGGTCTCGAGCTGCTCACGCGTCGGGTTGTTGCTGCGCGCGTACTCGTACCCGCCATGGTGGCCGATGCCCTCCTGAGCGAAGGTGGTGGCGAGGTGGATGGGCTGAACGACGGCGCCGGTCGCCGCGTCCGGGCCCTGCCCGACGTGGACGGCGCGGGTCGCGAACCCGGGCGTCTGCCTGTTCATGCCGGCTCCTCGCTCAGCGATGGTGGGCGACGAACTCGAGGAGGTCGGCGCGGGTGATCACCCCGACGGGGCGCTCCCCCTCGAGGATCATCACCGCCGCCTCGCCGTTGAGCAGCGGTGTGAACGCCTCGTCGAGCGGCGCCTCGGCAGCCACCGCCGTGAATGGCGGGTCCATGGCCGCGGACACCGACGCGGTGACCACCGCCGGGTCGCGATAGACGCGGTCGAGCAGGGTGCGCTCCGCGATGCTGCCCACCACGGAGACATCGGGCTCCGTGCCCTCGACGACCGGCAGCTGCGAGATGTTGTACCGCTGCATGAGGTCGATGGCCTCTCCGACGGTGCGGCCGACCTCGACCGCCACCAGTGAGGGCACCGCGCCGTCGGCGGCGTGGGCGGCGAGGACCTCGCGGACCCGGGCCGGCCCGAGCCGGTCGAGGAAGCCGTTCTGGCGCATCCATTCGTCGGAGAAGATCTTGCTGAGGTAATTGCGCCCGGTGTCCGGGAGCAGCACGACCACCACCCCGTCGGGATCCGTCTCCGCCGCCACCACCAGGGCGGCATGGAGCGCCATGCCCGCCGATCCACCCGCCAGGATGCCCTCCTCGCGAGCGAGGCGGCGGGCGGTGACGAAGGCCTCCCGGTCGGTCACCTGGACGATGCGGTCGACGATGGCGGGGTCGAACGTCCCCGGCCAGAAATCCTCGCCGACGCCCTCGATCTTGTACGGCGCGATTGGCCCGGAGTAGATCGAGCCCTCGGGATCGGCCCCGACCACCAGAACGCCCGGGTTCTGCTCCTTGAGGAAGCGACCCGTCCCGCTGATGGTGCCGCCCGTGCCGACGCCCGCGACGAAAACGCTGATGCGCCCGTCCGTCTGCCGCCACAGCTCCGGGCCGGTGGTCTCGTAGTGCGCCTGCGGGTTCTTGGCGTTGAAGTACTGGTTGGGCTGGAAGCCGCCGGGGATCTCGCGTGCCAACCGGTCGGCCACCGAGTAGTAGGACTGCGGCGACCCGCGCTCAACGTTGGTCGGGCAGACGACGACATCGGCCCCATATGCCTTGAGGAGGCTGATCTTCTCCGCGGACATCTTGTCCGGCATGACGAAGATCATCTTGTAGCCCTTGATCGCCGCCACCATGGCGAGACCGTGGCCGGTGTTTCCCGAGGTGGGCTCGATGATGGTGCCGCCGGGACGGAGATTGCCGCTGCGCTCCGCCTCCTCGATCATCCCCAGGGCGATGCGGTCCTTGACGCTGCCGCCGGGGTTGAGCTGCTCCATCTTGGCCAGCACGGTTGCCCCGATGCCGCGGGTCAGGACCCGCAGGCGCACCAGTGGGGTGTCGCCAACCAGGTCGAGGATGCTCTCCGAGTAGTCCACCGCCGCGATTCTAGGTGTGCGACAGGTGCTGACTCGCGCGTGTCGCGTCCGGCGCCGTGCCGCCCACCTGCGGGTACCCAACGCGGCGATGGGAAACGGGAGGACCGACCGTGCCGCGCTGGCACTTCCGTGAGCGTATCCGCTCGGCGCCCGGCGCATCCTCGTCGGCCAGCCCCTCGCCGGTGCTGCTGCACACGCCGACACCCGCCGGGTCCACGGGCGGTCCGACGTCACCGGGGCAGACGACCGCGCCGGCCACGACTTCCGCGGCGTCCAGCCGGACCCCGTGCCCCGGTCCGATCACGACGTTCTGCTGACGGGCGCGGGGCCAGTCGCGCCGCCCACGTCGCCCACAGCGGCCGGGTCGCGCTTACTCGCCCGCCGTCGTCTCCAGCGCGTAGGTCGTGTCGATGTAGTCCCGCACCATCCGCGTGGCCGAGAACCGCGGCCCGTTGGTGGCCAGTGAGCGCTTGATGCGGCGCACCCAGCCGCGCGGGATACCACCCGAGTCGCGGTCGTAGAACAGTGGCGCCACCTCGTGCTCGAGCAGGTCGTAGAAGGCGGCGGCGTCGCGCGTGTCCTGGATGACCGGGTCGTACGCCGTGTCCCCGGAGATGCCCCATCCGTTCTCGCCGTCGAAGGCCTCAGCCCACCACCCGTCGAGCACCGAGAGGTTGAGGCCACCGTTGAGCACCGCCTTCATGCCGCTGGTGCCGCTCGCCTCGAGCGGTGGTCGCGGCAGGTTGACCCAGAGATCGCAGCCGGCGACCAGGTGCTCGGCGATGTCAAGGTCGTAGTTGTCGAGGAAGCTGACCCGCTCCGCGGCGTGGGCGAGCTGTTTGAAGCTGAACAGTCCCTGGGCTGAGCGCTTGCCCTCCTCGTCGTTGGGATGCGCCTTGCCGGCGAGGACCAGCTGCATCGGGCGATCGTCGTTGGCGATCAGGTCGGCGACGCGCTGTGGCTCCATGGTGAGGATGTAGAGGCGCTTGTAGGTGGCCAGCCGGCGGGCGAAGCCGATGGTCAGCGCGTCGGCGCTGAATCCCAGCTCGGCGGCGGCCACCTGGTCGCGCTCTTCGCTGCGCGCCAGTCGCGTGGCCACGCTGCGATCCCGCACGTACTCGACGAAGTGGCCGCGCAGCCGGTTGCGCAGCTCCCACAGCTCCTCGTCAGGGATGGCCTCGACCGGCGCCCAGGTCCGCGGGTCGGCGGCGCGGGTGATCCAGCCGCGGTCGAGGTGGCGGTCGAGCAGTTCGCGCATGGCCGGTGCGATCCAGGTGGGGACGTGCACACCGTTGGTGACATGCCCGATCGGCACGGTGTCGACCGGGCGCTCCGGGAACAGGGGCTGCCACATCTGCCTGGCCACCTCGCCGTGGCGGCGGCTCACACCGTTGGCGGCGCGGCTCATCTTGATGCCGAGCGGGGTCATCACGAACGGCTCGTGGGGGTTCTCCGGGCGGGTGCGTCCGAGCTGCAGAAAGCCTTCGAAGTCCATGCCCACCTCGGCTGGGAAGTCGCCCATGACCTCGGCGATCTCGGCGATGTCATAGCCCTCGTTGCCGGCGCCGACAGGGGTGTGGGTGGTGAAGACGGTGCGCTCGCGGGCGGCGGCGTACGCGTCGTGACGATCGGCGCCGGCGGCGATGTCACGGCGCGCCAGCTCGAGTGGGGCGAGGGCGGCGTGGCCCTCGTTGAGATGGACCACGAGCGGGTCGATGCCCATGGCGGCCAGCACGCGCATCGAGCCGATGCCGAGCAGCGCGTACTGGGCCAGCCTGATCGCCCGGTCGCTCTCGTACAGCCGCGCCGTGACCCACCGGTCGGTGCGCGAGTTCTCGGGGCGCTCGGCGTCGAGCAGGAACAGCGGCACCCGGCCCACCTGAACACGCCACACCTGGACGGTGAGCTCGCGGCCGCGCAGCGGCACCGTGACCGTCAGCGCTGTGCCATCCTCATTGTGGACAAGACTGGCTGGAACACGATCGGGGTCAAGCGGGATCCAGTACTCGTGCTGGTAGCCGGTGCGGTCCATCCGCTGCAGGAAGTACCCCTGACGGTAGAGCAGGCCGACCGCGACCATCGGGACCGCGAGGTCGCTCGCCTCCTTGAGGATGTCGCCGGCGAGCACGCCGAGCCCGCCGGCGTAGATGGGCAGCGACTGGTGAACGGCGAACTCCGCGCACAGGAAGGCGACGGGCTGGCGCGCGGAGGCGCGGCCGGACATCGGCGGCCGCGCGGCGTCGGCCTCGAGCGTTGTCAGAAGCGTGCGCGCGCTCTCGAGCAGAGCGCCGTCGCGGGCGACACGCTCGAGCGTCGCCGCCGAGGATTCCAGCAGCAGCCGCACCGGGTTGTGGTTGGAGCGATCCCAGCGCAGCTGGTCGATGGACGCGAAGAGCTGATTCCCGCCCGGGGTCCACGACCAGAGGTAGTTGTAGGCGATGCGTGCGAAGTCGGCCACCGACGCGGGCAGCCGGGCGGCGAGGTCGTCCACCGCGCGGCCGGTGTCGGTGCTGCCGTCGAGGAGTGGAGTGCTCAGGGCGCCTGCGGCGGTGTCGGTCATGCCGCGCGATGGTAACTTCGAGAGAGAGCAGGGCGGTCGGTGCGCACGCCCCGTCGAGCCGGCGCTCTCAGCCGGCCGCGAGCGCCGCGCTGACGGCGCGGGCGCCGGCCAGATCGGA
>OCZT010000131.1_pt1 | contig 69142 bp, 57 predicted proteins | sample 1539031 | NCBI WGS metagenome assembly OCZT01 (sample SAMEA3539308, study PRJEB22396) | soil metagenome | biome: tundra; feature: field; material: soil | place: USA | collected 2010-05 | depth 0.15 m
TCGTCCTCGGCGTCAACGAAGGCCTCTACGACTCCGCCAAGCACACGATCATCAGTAACGCCAGTTGCACCACCAACTGCCTGGCCCCCTTCGCCAAGGTCCTGAATGACAACTTCGGGATCGAGAAGGGCGTGATGAACACGATCCACAGCTACACCAACGACCAGAAGATCCTGGACGTTGCCCACAAGGATCCGCGCCGCGCCCGCTCGGCCGGCCTGAACATGATCCCGACCACCACCGGCGCCGCCAAGGCTCTGGCCCTGGTCATCCCGGAGCTCAAGGGCAAGGTCGACGGCTTCAGCCTTCGCGTCCCGACCCCCACGGTCTCCATCGTTGACTTCGCCGTCAACCTTCGCGACGAGACCACCGCTCAGGCCATCAACGACGCGTTCCGCGCCGCCGCCGCCGGCCCGCTCAAGGGCATCCTCGGCGTCAGCGACGAGCCGCTTGTCTCGATGGACTTCAAGGGCGACACTCGCTCCTCGATCGTCGACTCCGCCCTGACCATGGTCATCGGCGGATCCGGCACGTTCGCCAAGGTCCTCAGCTGGTACGACAACGAGTGGGGCTACAGCTCCCGCGTTGCGGACCTGACCAAGTACATCGCCGAGCGCCTCTAACCAGACGCATAGTCATGGCAGCCGCGGAAAGGCCCTTCTGGGCCTTTCCGCCCAAGGCCACCGGCCTTCCGGCCGGTGGCCCGAGGACAAGATGAACAAGCTCACGATCCGGGACCTGGACGCGACCGGCAAGCGCGTCTTCGTCCGCTGCGATTTCAACGTTCCTCTCGAGGACGGCAAGATCACGGACGACAGCCGGATCGTGGCCGCCCTCCCGACGATCAAGGCCCTCCTGGCTCAGGGCGCGGTCGTCATTCTGGCCAGCCATCTCGGCCGGCCGGATGGCAAGGTCCAGGACAGCATGCGCCTGCGGCCCGTGGCCGAGCGCCTCTCCCAGCTGCTCAAGATGCCGGTCGCAGTCACCGGTGACGCCCTCGGCGTCGGCACCGAGGACGCCATCAAGCGCCTCAAGCCGGGCGAGTGCATCCTGCTCGAGAACCTCCGCTTCCACGCTGCGGAAGAGAAGAACGATCCCGAGTTCGCCAAGGCTCTGGCGAGCTACGCGGACGTTTACGTGAACGACGCCTTCGGCACCGCCCATCGTGCCCACGCCTCCACTGAGGGCATTGCCCGCATTCTGCCGGCCTACGCGGGCCTGCTGATGGAGAAGGAAATCGAGTTCCTCGGCAAGCTGATGGAGAACCCGGAGCGACCCTTCGCGGCGATCATCGGCGGGGCCAAGGTCTCCGGCAAGATCAAGGTCCTGCGCAACCTTGTCGACAAGGTCGACATCATGGTCATCGGTGGCGGCATGGCCAACACCTTCATGCTTGCCCAGGGCAAGGCAGTCGGCAAGAGCCTTGTCGAAGTGGACCGCGTCGAAGATGCCAAGGCGATCATGGAAGCGGCTGCCAAGCACGGCACCAAGATCATCCTGCCGATCGATGTGATCGTGGCCAAGGAAGTCACACGCGGCAGCGAATACAAGACGCTCTCCGCGGACAAGGTTCCGGCCTCCTGGAACATCGTCGACGTGGGCGAGCAGAGCATCGAAGCCATGACCAAGGCCCTGGAGCCGGCCAAGACGGTCTTCTGGAACGGTCCTCTCGGCGTCTTCGAGATCCCCGCGTTCTCGAAGGGCACCAAGGAAGTCGCTCGCTTCCTGGCCGGCCGTGCCCAGGCGGGCGCGACGGTCGTGGTCGGCGGTGGCGACTCCGTTGCCGCAGTCGAGCAGCAGGGTCTCGCGGACAAAATGACCCATATCTCTACCGGCGGTGGCGCTTCTCTGGAGTTCATGGAGGGCAAGGAACTGCCCGGCGTCGCAATCCTTCTGGACAAGGTGTCAGCCCCGCCAGAGAAGTAAACGCTGACCCGTCGCCAGCCTAGCTGGCGACGTTTCCGTGTGATGACAATCGGTCGGCTCCGCTGGCTACTCGCCAGCTGCGCTGACGAGGTCTCCGTGCGAATAGACACGTCGGCTGCCGCCGGCACCAAGGAGTACCAATGACAAGCATTGATCTGATCGAAGCCCGCCAGATTCTCGACTCGCGCGGCAACCCCACCATCGAAGTCGACGTCATCCTGGCGGACGGCTCCATTGGTCGGGCGGCGGTTCCGTCCGGCGCCTCCACCGGAGCCCACGAGGCCGTTGAGCTGCGCGACGGCGACAAGGCCGTCTATGGCGGCAAGGGTGTCCTCAAGGCAGTCGAGAACGTTCGCGAGATCATCGCCCCCGAGCTTCTCGGCACCGACGCGGCCGATCAGGCCGGCCTCGACGCCGCGATGATCGCCCTGGACGGCACCCACAACAAGGGCAAGCTCGGCGCCAACGCCATCCTCGGCGTTTCGCTGGCCGCGGCTCACGCCGTTGCCGCGAGCTACGAGATGCCGCTCTACCGCTACCTCGGTGGCGTCGGTGCGCGCGTCCTGCCGGTCCCGATGTTCAACATCCTCAACGGCGGCAAGCACGCCCAGGATTCCACCGATTTCCAGGAGTTCATGGTCTTTCCGGTCGGCGTGGACAGCTTCAGCGAGGCGCTTCGCGCCGGCGCCGGCGTCTTCCATGCCCTCAAGAAGATTCTGTCGGACATGGGTCAGAACACCAGCCAGGGCGACGAGGGTGGCTTTGCGCCGTCCCTCAAGTCTAATGAGGCTGCCATCGAGGTCGTCACTCGGGCGATCGAGAAGGCCGGCTACAAGCCGGGCGAGGAAGTCTGCATCGCGCTGGATCCGGCTATTACGGAACTCGCCGAGAAGCAGGCCGACGGCACCTACATTTACAACCTGGAGAAGGAAGGCCGCAAGCTGGACTCCGGCCAGATGATCGACCTGTGGGCGGATTGGGCGGCTCGCTTCCCGATCGTCTCGCTGGAAGACGGCATGGCCGAGGACGACTGGGCCGGCTGGACCGCTCTCACCAAGCGGATCGGCGACAAGGTCCAGCTGGTCGGCGACGACCTGTTCGTGACCAACACCCAGCGCATCGCCCAGGGCATCCGCGAGGAAGCCGGCAATGCGGTTCTCATCAAGCTCAATCAGATCGGCACTCTGACCGAGACGGTCGACTCGATCCGAATGGCTAGCCACGCGGGCTGGGCGTCGGTCGTCAGCCATCGCTCGGGCGAGACCGAAGACACCACAATCGCGGACCTGGTTGTTGCCATGAGCACCGGCCAGATCAAGACCGGCGCTCCTTCCCGCTCGGAGCGAGTCGCCAAGTACAACCGCCTCCTCCGCATCGAGGAGGAGCTCGGCTCCGCCGCCCTCTACCTCGGCCGCAAGGCCCTGTCGGGCGCTCGGCCGTAGATCTTCGTTCAATCGCGAAAACGAGCCGGTCCTTCGGGACCGGCTCGTTTTGATCCGGCCTCTTTGGCCAGGCGATGTAGACATGACAGAGCCGCCTTCCGGCCAGAACCCAATGCCCTTCGTGGCGCCGGCCCGTTCCGTGGCTGCGCGTTCCGTGGCGCCGGCCCATCCCGTGGCGCCGGCCCGTTCCGTGGCGCCGGCGTCGACCTTGTCGGCACGGAGTTCCGTGGCGCCGGCCCGTTCCGTGGCTGCGCGTTCCGTGGCGCCGGCCCATCCCGTGGCGCCGGCCCATCCCGTGGCGCCGGCGTCGACCTTGTCGGCACGGAGTTCCGTGGTGCCCGCCCGTTCCGTGGCGCCGGCCCGTTCTGCGCCGTTGACGCGTTCCGCGCAGCCGACCCCGCCCAGCGCCCGGGCTCGCCACCTGACCGAATTGGCGATCCTGCTGGTTATGCTCACCTGGGGCGCGAACGTCGTCGCCGTGAAGACGATCATCGCGGACGTTCCACCCGTCTTGTTCGCCTTTGTCCGTTTCGGTGTGGCGTTTCTCGTGCTGCTCGGCGTGCTGCGCTGGCGGGAGGGGAGTGTGGGGTTGCCACGGGGCGATGTGCTGCCACTCCTCCTGCTCGGTCTGGCGGGCTTTGGGCTTTATCAGGATTTGTGGGCGACCGCCCTGGGGCGGACGACCGCATCCAACTCGGCCCTGATCACGGCCGGCACTCCTGTGTCCACGATGCTCATCGCCGCTGCCATCGGCTCGGACAAGCTCTCACCGACAAAGGCCCTCGGGGCGCTGATCGGCTTGTCCGGTGTGGTTGTCGTGGTGGGCGTTACGCACGGCTTTGGGTTCAGCGGCGCTTCGAGCGGCGACCTGCTGACGTTCGCGGCCACGATCTGCTGGGCCTGCTACGTGGCCTTCGGCGCGCCGGTGCTGCGGCGCCACTCGCCGCTCCGGACGGCGACCTGGGCGATCGGTTTCGGCTGCCTGGGGATGCTGCCGCTGGCGGTCTGGCAGGTCGGCTCGCTGGACGTCTCACGCATCCATGCGGGGACCATCGGTCTCTTCCTCTTCTGCACGCTACTCGCCGGCGCGGCCGCAAACGTGGTCATGTTCGAGGCGGTGAAGGTGCTCGGCCCGGCCCGGGCGATGCTCTTCCAGTTCCTGGTTCCGGCGTTTGCGGTTGCGCTCTCCGCACTGCTGCTGGGCGAGGCCATCGTTGTCGGCCAGGTGGTGGGCGGCCTGGTCATCGTCATCGGAATCCTGGTGGCCAGCTCTCGGTGGCTCGGCCGGAGGTACGGCTAGGCGAGGTCCGCGCGTTTGATGCACTCGACGGCGGCTGCGTAGTCTCGATATCTCGGTCTGACGATAACGATCTCTCTGCCGCCGACCCATCGGGCGCGGTCGCTTCTGGTTCCTGCGATTGGGTCGAATAGGAGCAACGCGGAATGGCGGCCGGTGGACGGAGGCCGGCCCTGCCACCAGCTCTCGAAGTCGGTGGCGTCCTGCGGGCACACAGTCGCGAAGCTGGCGCTATGGAGTCTGATCTGGTGCATTGCCTCAGCGGACCACAGCGCCAGCATCACGTGAGTCTCGCTGCGCCAGGCGGAGATGCCGGCCCGCTCGGCCAGTTCACGCCCGAGATAGGCGCGTTTGGCATTGAAGCTTCCGAACGCTTCTTGGAGGTTCGGAAACCGGGTGCGGTTCTCGATGTGCAGGAGAGCCGCTCTTTCACGCGACCAAGCGGCGACGTCGGCGCGCCCCGCAAATTGGAAGTGCTGGAACGGCCCGTCCATGGCGATCTCGAAGCCGAGTCCTCGGAAGTGCGCGGCTTCAATCTCGCCCATCGCTGCATGGATAAGGTCCTCAGATCTGGCTCCGGCCGTATTGCGCCTCCGAGGGTCGATCATCGTTAGCTGCGGCTTGAACCGCAGGGCACCGGCGAGGCGGACGTAGGTCTCGATACTTGCCGGTCGGCCGGATTCGACCGCGTGCACCGTGGAGGTTCCCATGTCGGCCAGCTCAGCCAGACCCGGATCGACATGCGCCTCCGAAGGCGCTCTGTTTGGATCGCGAGACCGGCACTGAGTGCCACTCGCGCCATGTCCTCCCGGATGACTTAATCCTGCAATTCTCTCGCTCTCGTGAATACCGCCGGCCCATTTCCGTCTTGCGCGGGTCTGGGACGCCGGATCGTCGGCCTCCAAGCCCGCAATAGAGTGCAACTCGAGGCTCAACTGCCACTTATCCGGCTTGCCGGAGTGGTTGGGGCGGTGCACGACTGGTTTCGTTCGCCGATCGCCGGTGACGGGCCGGATCGTGTTCACCACGGAGAGAAAGTTGCGGTTTCAGCCGCCGGTTGCCTCGCGTGGCCGCGCCGACTCGTCGGTCCGCCTCACGCGGCGGCGCCGACTGGGTCGTCCCTACCGCCGGCGACGACCCAGATTGTGTTCAGCCGCCGGTTGCCTCGCGTGGCCGCGCCGACTCGTCGGTCCGCCTCGCCCGGTATCCTCTCTGACATGCCACTTGACCCGCGCGACAAATCGCGAGCCGCCACTCCTGCCCCTTCCTTGGCGCCGGGTGCGCCCTCGATCCCCGCCCTCGCCCCCGGCCAACCGCCGCTCGCGATCCTGGTCGACTACGACGGCACGATCGCCCAGACGGACATCGCCCACAAGATCCTCTGCAGATTCATAGGCCAGCGCTATGCCGCGGATGAAGCGGCATACCAAACTGGCCTCTTCGGCAGCCGGACCCTCTTTGAAAGCCAGGTCAAGCTACTCCCCGGCGTGCCGGATGAGGTCGTGGCTCTGGCGGAAGCGCAACCGCACCACCCGACCTTTGCCCCGTTCGTGACTCGCGCGTTAGCGTTGGGGATACCGGTGGAGGTTGTCAGCGACGGCTTCGGCTTTTACATCGAACCTGCGCTCCGGCGTATGGGCGTGCCGGCCATTCCGGTCATCTCGGCTCGGACCCTCTTCGACGGCACTCACGCTCGAATGGAGTTCCCGAACGGACACCCCGACTGCCTGGTTTGCGGCACCTGCAAGCGCCAGCGCGTCCTCGCCCATCAGGCCGTCGGCCGCACCGTCGTCTTCATCGGCGACGGCGAAAGCGATCGATACGCCGCCGCCTATTCGGACATCATCTTCGCCAAGCGCGCCCTAATCCGAATGTGCCGCGAGAAGGGCTGGCCCTTCACTCCCTGGGAAGACTTTACCGAGATCCAGGCCTGGCTCGAATCGACCGTCGCCGCCTGGAGCACCGACCCGTCGGCCATCCCGGCCCACACACCCAAGCACTTCATCTGCGGCCCGGAACTCTGGGGCCCGGGCAGGACGAATCCGCCGGGGAGGGGCTGAGGCCGCTGCCCCCCCGCCCAGGCCGCCGCCTCCGCCCGACGCTGGCTTGCCGACGGTCCTGCCCGCGGGATGCCGGCGGCAATCAATCAGGCGCAGCCGTTTCTCGCTAGCGACAGTGGAGCGAGCAGGAAGTTGAGAATCGACGTCCGCTGAGCCTGTTTCGCCATCCAAAAGCATTGTTTGGAGGCCATGGACGGGGACGGATAGCCTCTAGCGGCTACTAACTGGGCTCGGCGGCGCTTGCCGGTCCCTCAATTACTGCATCTTGTTCGTGAGGCTGTCATTAGGCAGAAATGCGTGCCGTCGACTGCGAGCCGCGCCCGAGCCGCGCCCGAGCCCAACTCGAGCCCACATCGAGCCCAACTCGAGCCCACATCGAGCCCACATCGGGCGCCCAGGCCGCCTTTTCCGACCCGCTCCGCGTCCCCGGTTTGCGGTGAACCCCGGTCGTCCTTAGAATAGGAAAAACCCCCGGAGGAGAGAGCGCGCCATGGCGAAGTATGTCTTTGTGACCGGAGGGGTCACTTCTTCGCTGGGGAAGGGCATCACCGCCGCCAGCATCGGCCGGCTCCTCAAAGCCCGCGGCCTTGCTGTCTCCGTCCTGAAGTTGGATCCCTACATCAACGTGGATCCTGGGACCATGTCGCCGTACCAGCACGGCGAGGTCTTCGTCACGGACGACGGCGCCGAGACAGACCTGGATCTGGGCCACTACGAGCGCTTCATCGACGAGAACCTATCCCAGCTCTCCAACGTCACAACCGGCCGCATCTACCAGGCGGTCATCGGCAAGGAGCGCCGCGGCGACTACCTGGGCGGCACCGTCCAGGTCATTCCGCACATCACCAACGAGATCAAGGAACGCATTCAGCAGCTGGCCAGAGACGGCCGCGCCGACGTGATCATCGTCGAGGTTGGTGGCACCGTCGGCGACATCGAGTCGCTGCCGTTCCTGGAAGCCATCCGCCAGATGCGTAAGGACGTGGGCCGTCGGAACGTGGCCTATGTTCACGTCACGCTTCTGCCCGCGCTCATGGCCACCGGCGAACTCAAGACCAAGCCCACCCAGCATTCCGTCAAGGAACTGCGCGGCATCGGTATTCAGCCTGACGTGATCGTCCTGCGATCGGACCATCCGGTCAGCCAGGAGATCCGCGACAAGATTTCCCTCTTCACGGACGTGGCCGCGGAGGCCGTCATCCCAGCCGAAACGGCCAGCACCATTTACGAATGCCCGCTGCTGTTCGAAGAGGCCGGTCTCGGCACGCTCCTGGTTCGAGAGCTCGGCCTGGAGAATTCGGCCCAGAAGCCGGACCTCGAGTCCTGGATCGAACTCGTGGAGCTGATCAAGCGACCCAAGCCGACTCTGGAGATCGCGCTCGTCGGCAAGTACATCGAACTGCCGGACGCCTACCTTTCGGTCACCGAGTCGCTCAAGCATGCCGGCTGGGCCAACGAAGTCGATGTCAAGATCCGCTGGGTGGACTCGGAGCTCCTCACCAAGGAGACCGTCGAGGAGCACCTGGCGGGTGTCCACGGCGTCGTGGTCCCGGGTGGCTTCGGCCATCGCGGCATCGAAGGCAAGATCCTGGCCGCGCGCTATGCCCGCGAGAAGCCGATCCCGTTCCTGGGTCTTTGCCTCGGCCTGCAGGTTGCCGTCATTGAGTTTGCGCGCGACGTACTCGGCACGGAAGACGCCAATTCCACCGAATTCGACATGTTCACCGAGCACCCGGTCATCGACTTCATGCCGGACCAGCGGACCATGGCTGAAAAGGGCGGCACGATGCGGCTCGGCCTCTATCCGGCTCGACTAACACCCGGCTCCAAGGCCGCCCAGGTCTACGGCTCGGAGCTGATCTACGAGCGCCATCGCCATCGTTTCGAGGTCAACAACCGCTACCGCCCGCTGCTCGAGGCCGCCGGTATGGTCCTCTCGGGCCAGTCGCCGGACGGGCGCCTCGTCGAAATCATCGAGCTGAAGGACCATCCGTGGTTCGTGGCCAGCCAGTTTCACCCGGAATTCCGCAGTCGGCCCTTGCGGCCCCATCCGCTCTTCGACGGCTTCGTCGGTTCCGCCGTGGCCCTGATGCAGGGTCGCGAGCCGGAGCTGCATGGACCCGCCGAGGAGGTGCCGCAGGCCGCCTTGATGCTGGGAGCCTCGTCCGTCGATTAGGCGATCCCGGCCGCCGGTCGACGATTTTCGCGATTCGTCGCCCTAGTTCGAACGTTTCGGCGCCCTGATTCGTCTCTACTGGCAGAGGAGATGCGCAGGGCGCGAAGTGGGCGTGGGATCGGACGCAGCTGAGGCGGCGATCTCACCACTTCGCACAGGCAATGGCGGCGGCTCAAAGGGGATACGTCACGCGGCCACCCTGCGCCGCCTCTCCCCAAAGGCGAGGGCGAACCGGTCGCGATGGTACGATCCGGCCGTAGGACGAGCGACGCGCGCGGGCTCCAACCAAGCAGCCCAGGCCCGTCCGGCGAGCCAGGAGCTGCCCGAATGAAGATCTTCCTCGACACGGCCGAGATCGAAGAGATCAAGACCGCCGCCCGGTGGGGCGTCCTCGACGGCGTCACCACCAACCCCAGCCTCTACGCCAAGGTCGGCGGGTCGTACGACGCGATCCTCCAGGAAATCTGCAAGATCACCTCGGGCCCGGTTTCGGCAGAAGTAATCGCCGATGACGTGGAAGGGATGCTCGAGCAGGGTCGGCATTTCGCGAAACTTGCCCCGAACATCGTGGTGAAGGTCGCGATGAGCGAGAACGGCCTGGAGGCCATCTCGCGCTTTTCCGAAGAGGGCATCAAGACCAACTGCACCCTGATCTTCAGCACCAACCAGGGTCTGCTGGCCGCCAAGGCCGGCGCGAGCCTCGTGTCGCCGTTCGTCGGCCGCCTCGATGACATCAACCAGGACGGCATGGTCGTCATCCGCGAGCTGGCCGAGATCTTCTCGCTCTACAACATCGAGACGGAAGTTTTGGCGGCCTCCATCCGCAATCCGCTCCACATGACCCAGGCCGCGATGGCCGGCGCTCATGTCGCCACCCTGCCGTTCAAGATCCTGCAGCAGATGGTCCACCATCCGCTCACGGACAAGGGGATCGTCCAGTTCAAGAAGGACTGGGCCGCTGCACAAGAGGCCGCGGCCGCCAAGGGCGCGTAACCCCGTCGCCGCTGCCGGCGGATCGGAGACGGTCCGTCAGCCGGGGTGCCTAGGCACCGTTCCACCCGAGCTGTTGATGCTGGTCGGGTCGCTGTTCGTGCAATCCCTGCCAGGTATTTGCCCGCTACTGGTGGCGCCGATGGCGAGTGCCGGTGCGAGCTTGACGGCGCGTCGCTCCATAGCAATCCCTGGAGAGCTCGAGCCGATTTAGTGGAGTCTCGGGTCGGTCGGACCTGCGGACCAATGGTTGCCCGCCAGGCGGGCATATCCGACCAATCGACCTCCCGGGGGTCCGCCGACTCGTCGTTTCTGCCCGCTCTCGGATGCAGGTTCGACCGATCGGGGTAATCGCGGTCGGAACTGAGCCGCTACCCGGGCAATATCGACACATCAGGCGGGTGCTCGGGCCCCGGCTTGTCGGTTATGTGTCTGGATCCGGGCAGCCTGCCATCTGGCGTGGTCCAAATGGCGAAAGTGCGCGTCCGGCGGTCACCTTCGACGGAACCTCGGTCCGGCGGCCAGATTCGGCGGGCCGGCGGCCGCCGCGCAGGCTTTCGACGCGGCGGGGGATCCGGCGCGACCACAAAGTCGGGCGCCCGGCCGCCTCGAACGCTACCTACGGTACGTAGGCCGCGGCGTGTAGCTCGTGTGGAGCAGCTGCTCCGACTTGTGGCCCAGCGGCTCGCCCAGGAAGTCGCGGTAGAGCTCCTGGATGTAGGGGTTGTCGTGCGAGCAACGCCATAGGCCGCCCTGGTCTTCCTGGTAGAGGCCGGCAGCGCGCTTGGCGCGGAGGTTGTCCGTCACACCGTAGGGTTGACCGCCACCACCGACGCAACCGCCGGGGCAGGCCATGACTTCGATGAAGTGGTAGGGCGGCTCCGTGCCGGCATCGCGGGCCGCACGAACCCGGTCCAGGACCGTTTCCACGTTGCCCAGGCCGTGGGCCACGGCGAACCGGACTTCGTTCCCGGCAATGGTGACCTTGCCCTCCTTGACGCCCTGCAGACCGCGCGTGGCCTGGAACTCGACACGGGCAGGATTGGAGCCGGTGATCAGGTTGTACGCGGTGCGGAGGGCGGCCTCCATGACGCCACCAGTGGCGCCGAAGATCGTGGCCGCGCCGGTGTATGCGCCCAGGATGTGGTCCGGCTGCTCCTCCGGAATGCCCCGGAAGTGAATGCCCGACTGCTTGATCATGCGGGCCAGTTCACGCGTCGTGAGGGAGACGTCCACGTCCTGGTAGCCGGACGACGCCATCTCCTTGGAGCGGATGATCTCGAACTTCTTTGCCGTGCACGGCATGATCGAGACCACATAGATCTTGGCTGGATCCAGGCCCATCTTCTCGGCGTAGTAGGTCTTGGCCAAGGCCCCGACCATGGCCTGCGGCGACTTGCAGGATGAGAAGTTGGGGATCATGTCGTTGTGGAACTTCTCCATGAAGTCCACCCACGACGGGCAGCAAGTTGTGATCAAGGGAAGTGTGGCGCCCGGCGTCGTGAATCGCTTCACGAATTCGTGGGCCTCTTCCATGATCGTCAGGTCTGCACCGAAGTTCGTGTCGAAGACGGCGTTGAAGCCCATCCGGCGAAGTGCGGCGTAGGTCTGGCCGGTGAGGTTCGTGCCGACCGGGAAGCCGAAGGCCTCGCCGATGGCGACACGGACGGCCGGAGCCAGCTGGGCCACGCAATAAGCATCCGGGTCCAGCAGCTTGTCCCAGACTTCCTGGGTGTTGTCGTACTCGACGATCGCGCCGGTGGGGCAGTGCGCGGAGCACTGGCCGCAGCGCACGCAGGGCGAGTCCGCCAAAGTGATGTCGCCCGCGGGAGCGATACGCGTATCGATGCCGCGCTCCAGGAAGCTCAGCGCCCAGACATCCTGGATCTGCTGGCAGACCTGGATGCATCGTCCGCAGGTGATGCACTTGCGCGGGTCGAGAGTAACGGCGTGAGTGGTGTCGTCCAAAGGCAGATCTGGAACGATGCTGTCGAGTGTTACCTCGCGCATGCCGAAGTCCGCGGCGATGGTCTGGAGCTCGCAGTTCTGGTTGCGTCCGCAGGTCAGGCATTCGTTGGGGTGCTTCGAGAGGATCATCTCGATCACCGTGCGGCGGACCTGGATGATCTCCGGATCTTCCGTGGTGACGTCCATGCCCGGTTCGACGGGCGTGCAGCACGCTCGGAGCATCTTCTTGGAACCGGAAATTCGGACGATGCAGATGCCGCAGGCGGCGGTCGCGTCCAGGTCCGGATGCTTGCAGAGCGTGGGGATATGGACCGAGACCTTGCGGGCTGCGTCCAGGACCGTGCTCCCGGGCTCAACCTCAACCGGGAGGTTGTTGATCGTTACCGTGATGAGGTCTGTCTTGGTGGGCATCTTCGGCTCAGTTCTTGGCCGAGACCAGGCGGTCTCGGAATTCGGGTTCGAAGTAGCGAAGCGCCGAGAGAATGGGGTTTGGCGCTCCCTGCCCCAGGCCGCAGAGCGAGGCCTTCTGCATCGCGTGGGCCAGTCGCCTGATCGTCAGGACGTCCGTGTCGGTGCCGTTTCCGGCCGCGATCTTGTCCAGGATCCTCAGCATTTGCGTCCCACCTATGCGGCACGGCGCGCATTTGCCGCATGACTCGTCGACGCAGAAGTTCAGGTAGAACTTGGAGAGTTCCACGAGATCATCCGTCTCGTCCATGACGATCATGCCGCCCGAGCCCATGTAGGAACCGAGCGTCTGCAGGTGCTCGTATGTAATCGGCGTGTCCAGGGCGCTGGCGGGAATGAGGCCGCCCGACGGACCGCCGGTCTGCACCGCCTTGATGGGGCTGCCGGTAGCCGAGCCGCCGCAGATGCCTTCGACGACCTGGCGGAGCGTGACGCCCATCGGAATCTCGACGAGACCGGCGTGCTTGACTTTGCCGGTGACCGCGAAGACCTTGGTGCCCTTGGAGGCGCCGAGTCCGATGCTCGAGAACCACTCGCCGCCGCGTCGGATGACCTGGTTGATGTTGGCGAGCGTCTCCACGTTGTTGATCATCGTGGGTTGGCCCCAGAGGCCCTTCACGGATGGGTACGGCGGCCTCGGTGAGGGAGTGCCGCGCTTGCCCTCGAGGGAGGCGATCAGGGCCGTCTCCTCGCCGCAGACGAAAGCGCCGGCGCCCAGCCGGATTTCGACATTGAAGCTGAAGTCCGTGCCCAGAATGTTGTTGCCGAGAAGGCCCGCGGCCTTGGCCTGACGGATTGCCTTCTCGATGCGCTGGATGGCGAGCGGGTATTCCGCTCGGACGTAGAAGAAGCCGTTCTTCGCGCCGATAACGTATCCGCCGATGATCATGCCTTCCAGCACGGCGTGCGGATCGCCCTCCAGGACGCTGCGGTCCATGTAGGCGCCGGGGTCACCTTCGTCCGCGTTGCAGACGATGAAATGCTCCTCGCCTTCCGATTCGCGGGTTAGCAGCCACTTCATCCAGACCGGGAAGCCGGCGCCGCCCCGGCCGCGCAGACCGGCGGTCTTGAGTTCGTCGATGACGTCTTCGGGGCCCATCGTGGAGAGGGCCTTGGCCAGGGCCTGATATCCGCCCCGGTCCAGGTATTCGCCGATTTCATCCGGGTCGATGACGCCGCAGTTGCGCATGACCACGCGGTACTGCTTGGCCTCGCCCTCGGCAACGGGTTCGCCGGCTATGCGGGCCAGTTCGCCGATGCTCGGCACTCGGAATTCAGAGGGGAGCGGCTTGCCATCGGCTACCGCTTCTACGAGCTTCAGGGCGAATTCCGGCGTGACCTCGCCGTACATGACTGGGGCCTCGCCCGGCAGGGCTACTTCAACGAGCGGCTCCATGCTGCACATGCCGGCGCAGCCGGTTCGCGCCACGCGGCAGTCTAGGGCGCGGGTCTTGACCTCGGCGCCGAGGGCGGCGAAGACGGGTTCCGCGCCGGCGGCCATGCCGCAGGTGCTGAGTCCAACCTTGATGGTCGGCTTGTCGAGAGCCGGGGCCGGCGTGTTGGCCCGGGTCTCCAGGTCGGCGAATGTGAGTTTGGCCATCGTTATGCCTGCCTGTCGTCGGTGGCGCTCGTCTGGGTGGCCGGCGCTGTGTCGCCCTTGCTGAGTTGCGCGCTGAGCATCTCGGGAGTCACCTTGGCCAGCAGATGCGCGTTGACCGTGACGACTGGGGCAAGGCCGCAGCAGCCCACGCAGCGGACCACTTGCAGGTGGTACTCGTTGTCCGCTGTGGTTTGACCCGGCTTGATGCCGAGCTCATTGGCGGCCTGCTCGAGAAGCGCCGGCGCGCCTTTGAGGTAGCAGGCGGTGCCCAGGCAGACAGACACGACCTTGTCGCCGGGGGACTCCAGCCGGAAGTAGTTGTAGAACGTGAGCACTTCGTAGATGCGCGCCAGCGGCACGTCCATCTGGTGCCCGAGGTTCATCGCGGCCTCTCGGGGCACATAGCCGTAGAGGTCCTGGAGTGCATGCAAGGCCATGATCAAGCTGCCGCGCTTGTTCTTCCAGCGCTTGGCAATGGCCGCGACTTCGTCGTCTACCTTGGTCTTGGAGTCAATCACTTACTACCGCCTCACCTGCAATGAAGCGGTGCCGGCTTGGGACGAGCGGCACCTGGATTTGTGAGTTTGAACGCTAGCGGCCGCGACGCAGGGATTTCAGGGCCGTTGTTCGTGTTATCCCGGGCCGGTCCGGGCGCAAAGTCACCCGGCGCGCGCGTCTGCGGTACGAGTCGGCGGGCCGGTGGGTCCCGTTGGCCCGATGGAGCGAGGGTTTGCCGCTGGATCGAATCGCCGGCGCGATCCGAACATGACCGATTGCGCCCTGCGGGCTTGGGTTGGATTCGTAGCTCCTGGCGGGTACCTTTGAGCAGGAAACTACCTGCCCGTATGTGCCGGAGTCCGATGTCCGCCCCCGCCACTTCCATCCCCGCTAATCCATTTATTGACGCGAAACTCAGGGACGGGTATTCTCCGCCTCGCCCCGACCGTGTACCCGCAGCGGACTGATTCCGCGCGAAAGCCTGCACGGCACCTTCCCCACACGAGCTCTGCCCCCCATGCCTGTAAACGGTCCCGACCCGCGCTCCCGCAACCGCCGCCCCCGCCGACGCCCGGCTGGACGTACGCCCATGACCGAGTACGACGATTTTCAGGATGGCGATTCCCGCGATCTGGACATCACCGAGCTCAGCGGGATGGACGTCAACGAGCTTCAGGCTGTCGGGCGCGATCTGGAGATGGAAGCCGCCGGCTCGGGCAAGGAAGATCTGGTCGACCAGATCCTGGCTCGCCAGAGCGAGCTTGCCGGCCACGCCTACGCCACCGGCATCCTGGATATCGTCGATGAGGGCTTCGGGTTCATGCGCCGCCATGGCCTGATGCCGACTCCGGATGACGTCTACGTGTCGTCCACGCAGATCCGTCGCTTCGGCCTGCGGATCGGCGATCGCATCAGTGGCTCGGTTCGGGCGCCACGCGAAGGCGAGAAGTACTGGGGCATGATCCGAGTCGACCGGGTCAACGGCATCGATCCGGAGACGGCCAAGCGCCGGCCGCAGTTCGGGGATCTCACTCCGATCCACCCGGACGTGCTGATCAACCTGGAGACGGATCCCAAGAACCTCAGCCAGCGCCTCATTAACCTGGTTAACCCCATCGGCAAGGGCCAGCGCGCCCTCATCGTGAGCCCGCCGAAGGCCGGCAAGACGATGCTGCTCAAACAGATCGCCAACGGCATCAGCACCAACTACCCGGAGATCCTCCTGATGGTCGCCCTCATCGGCGAACGGCCTGAGGAAGTCACCGATATGCGGCGCTCGGTCAAGGGCGAGGTCATCAGTTCCACCTTCGACGAGCCGACCGAGAACCACACCCACGTCGCCGAGATGGCCCTCGAGATCGCCAAGCGCCAGGTCGAGACCGGCCGCGACGTCGTGATCCTGCTCGACTCGATCACCCGCCTTGCCCGCGCCTACAACCTCGCTCTTCCGCCCTCCGGCCGGACTCTTTCCGGCGGCCTCGACCCGATCGCCCTCTATCCGCCCAAGCGCTTCTTCGGCGCCGCCCGAAACATCGAATTCGGCGGTTCGCTGACGATCATCGGTACGTGTCTGGTAGATACCGGCTCGCGCATGGATGACGTCATCTACGAAGAGTTCAAGGGCACAGGTAACAGCGAGCTCATCCTGGACCGCAAGCTCGCCGAGAAGCGGATCTTCCCCGCCATCGACGTTCAGCGGTCCGGTACCCGGCGCGAGGAGCTGCTTCTCGAGGAGCCGGTTCTCAAGATGGTCTGGACGATGCGGCGGATGCTCTCCGCGGTCGGAACGAACGAAGGCATCGAGCTGCTGCTCAACCGGCTCTCCAAGTCGGACAGCAACGTCGCGTTCCTGGCCAGCCTGACCAAGAGCGTGGATCAGTCCGCCAAAGACTGACCGGGCCTCTCCGGCGGTCGTCCGAGTGTCGGGCGGCCGGGCCGGCCAGCCGCCGGAATCACGGCGGCGCCACTCTACTGCGCACGAACGGCGTGCGAGAATTGAGACATGTTCCTCGACCGAGTCCGAATCATGGTTCACGCCGGCGACGGCGGTGACGGTGCAGCCACATTCCGACAGGAGGCCCACGTGCCTCGCGGAGGCCCAGACGGTGGAGACGGCGGCCGCGGCGGTTCCATCTACTTGACGGTCGACCCGGGCGAAACGAGCCTGCGCGACTACCGCCAGGCCCACCACTTCAAGGGTAAGCCCGGTGGTCGCGGCGCGGGCGATCGCATGCACGGCAAGGCCGCCAAGGACATCACTCTGAAGGTTCCGCCCGGCACCTCCATCTTCGAGGATGAGACGGGTGGATTGCTCGGTGACCTGGTCGCTGCCGATCAGACACTCATGGTTGCCCGCGGCGGCAAAGGCGGCCTGGGCAACGTCCACTTCGCCACCTCCACTCATCAGGTTCCCCGCCACGCCCAAAAGGGCGAGCCCGGCGAGGAGCGCTGGATCCGCCTGGAGCTGCGGCTGATCGCCGACATCGGGCTGGTGGGGCTGCCGAACGCCGGCAAGTCCACTCTGCTCGCAGCGTTGACTGCGGCCCGGCCCAAGATCGCGGACTATCCGTTTACTACTCTGGAACCGAACCTCGGCGTCCTGGACCTCAGCGACGTGATGGACGCCGCGGACCTGGAGACGCGCCGGCCCACAATCGCGGACGTGCCGGGACTTATCGAGGGCGCCAGTTCCGGCGCCGGCCTGGGTCATGCGTTCCTGCGCCACGTGGAGCGCACCCGAATCCTGGTCCATATCGTGGACGGCTCGGATCGGGATCCGGAGTGGAGCTACAACGTCATTCGCGACGAATTGGAAGCCCACGACCCGGCACTCCTCAAGAAGCCGATGCTCGTCGTCTTCAACAAGATGGATCAGCCCGGCGTTCCCGATGCCTGGCTGGCTTTCCAGGAAGCGCGCCGCCCCAGCGGCATCCCTACCGTCGCCATCTCGGCGGCAGAGGGCGAGGGCATTCAGGAGTTGCGCGCCCTGTTGGGCAAGTTGCTCCCGAACGCCGCCGAGCTTTCGGAGGCGCCTCATTCGGACGGCGTCGTTGTACATCACATCGAATCGGTCGGCGACTCGTTCCGAGTAGATGTCGAAGACGACATCTACGTTGTCCATGGCAAGAAGATCGAACTTGTCGCCGCCCAGACCAACTTCGACGTCGAGGAATCTGCGGAACGGTTCCAGCGCGAACTGGCCCGGCTGGGTATCGATGATGAGCTGCGCCGCATCGGCGTTGTTCCGGGCGACACCGTCCGCATCGGTACGACCGAACTGGAATGGGAGCCCGACGCCTGGGACGATCGGTGAGCCAGTGGATCGCGCCGGATGATCGGCGCGTTGGGATCCTCGGCGGAACCTTCGATCCCATCCACTACGGCCACCTGGTGATCGCCGAGCAGGTCCGCGAGGCCCTGCAATTGGGTCGCGTCCTGTTTGTGCCGGCAGCCCGGCCGCCCCACAAACTGGATGTTTCAATCTCGTCGGCGGCGGATCGCGCCGCAATGGTGGAACTGGCGATAGCCGGCAACCCAGCCTTCGCCCTCTGCCGAATTGAACTTGACCGGAGCGGGCCGTCGTACACAGTAGACACGCTTGAAGAACTTGCCGATGAGGCGCGGCGGGACGGGATCGCTCGAAGCTTCTTCTTCATCCTCTCGTCGGAAGCCGCCGCGGCGTTGCCGACCTGGCGCGCTCCCGCGCGAATCCTCGAGCTTGCCCAACTGGCCGTGGTGTCACGGCCCGGGTTCCCCGAGCCCGACGGGCAGGTCTTGAGCGCGATGGCCGGCGGTTCCGCCGACCGAGTTCTGACGATCGACACCCTGCCGGTGGCTAATTCGGCCTCCGATGTCCGGACTCGCGCGGCGTCCGGCCGCTCGATCCGCTACCTGGTACCACCCGCCGTGGAGTCGTACATCCGCGACCATCGGCTGTATCTTTCGACCAACCAATTGAGGACCTCTTGACGTGACCGACTCTTCGCCCGAAACGATGCCCAGCCCAGACGGCCTGCCCCGACGGCAGAAGCCGCTGGATGAAGAGGCGCTGGCCGACGCCCTTGAGGCCGAGGTCGAGGCTTTGGCCCAGGCCGATGAAGTCTCGGCCGAGGCGGAAATCGAGCTGTCGCTGCGTGAGCGCGGCAACCGCCTGACGGCGCTCGAGGTGGCCCGGCTGATCGTCGAGGGCGCCGAGGACAAGAAGGCTGCGGACATAATCCTTCTGGAGGTCACCGAGCTGACTTCAATGGCGGATTACTTCGTCATCTGCTCCGGCGGTTCCGAGCGCCAGCTCGGCGCCATCGGTGACGGCATCGTGGACAAGCTCCGCTCCGAAGGCGTCCGGCCGATCGGCCGGGAAGGTGGCTCCAACTCGCATTGGACGCTGCTGGACTTTGGCGCCGTAATCGTCCACATCTTCGCACCGCCGGAACGCGACTACTACCAGCTGGAGCGCCATTGGTCCGGCGCCAAGACGATCCTGCAGGTTCAGTAGGTCTCCGAGGGCGGGCAAAGGTGCGCCTAATGGGCCGCAATAGACCTCGATCTGCGGGCGGTCGTCCAATTCCGTAGACTTAGCGGGCTGCGGATCCACGCACCGCCGTCCTAATTCTGGAGATTCGGCCATTACTACCGTGTACGCCGCCGAAAAGAGAACGCACCTCGCCCCCACGATCGTCGACTTCGTCAACATCCGCTGGGTCGATGAATGGTGCAAACGCTGCAACATCTGCGTCGAGATCTGCCCAAAGAACAGCCTCCTTCTGACGCACGACGCGATCATCGAGGCCACGGACTGCATCCGCTGCGGTCTGTGCGAGCGCTACTGCCCGGATCTCGCCATCGAGGTTCTGCCGAAGCGCGATGAAAACGGCAAGCTGCCCGACGCCCAACTGGCCGAGGAGGCCGCGTCTGCCACTCACAAGGTGACGCCGCATGTCCCCGAAGTCGCCCGAGGCCCGGCCGTGGCCGGCACGGATCCAAATCGCGGCATGACGGACACGGAGAGCGCTCCGAACGTCGATCGCGACAACGAAGCCTGATCGAGAGACCACACCAATGACCAAGCGACTCGTCCAGGGAAACGAGGCCGTCCTGCTCGGTGCAGTCAAGGCCGGAGCGACTTTCTTCGCCGGTTACCCGATCAGCCCCTCGTCTGAGATCCTGGCCCAGGCTTCGGCCCACGCGGCCAAGCATCCCGAATTCCGCTTCATCCAGGAAGAGGATGAGATCGCCAGCGCCAACGCCATCCTGGGCGGCAGCCTGGCCGGTGCCAAGTCCTTTACCGCGACCTCCGGGCCGGGTTTCAGCCTGATGCAGGAGGCTGTGGGCTACGGCCACAAGGTCGGCATCCCGTGCGTGATCATCAACGTGCAGCGCGTCGGCCCCGCAACCGGAATGCCCACGATGCCCGGCCAGGGTGACCTTCTCCAGACCCGCTACGGCTCCACGGGTGACTACACGAGTCTCGTCTTCTATCCGTCCACCGTGGCCGAGTGCTACGAGTACACGATCCAGGCGTTCAACGCGGCAGAGGAAAGCCGGAGCCCGGTCATCCTCCTCTCGGACGCATTCCTGGGCCACCTCAACGAAGTCGCCGATCTGGACGCCATCGACGTCCCGATCATCCCGCGAACCCTGGAACCGCTGGCTTCGGGCAGCACCCGGCTATTCTCCGGCGTGGCGACCTATCCGGACGGCGAGCCCGCCACCGCGGACGGCGACGAGTTCATCCGCCAGTACTACGAAGGCAAGGCCTGCCGCGAGGAAGTGGCCGATCACTACGCCTTCTACGAGCACGGCTGGAACAAGGACGCCGAGACACTCGTGATCGCCTTCGGCATCACGCCTCGGGTTGCGCAGCCGCTCTCTCCGTACTTTGCGCTCTTCCGCCCGATTCGCATCTGGCCCACGCTCAACAAGGAGCTCGCTGAGATCGCGCCTCGCTACAAGAAGATCATCGTCATCGAAGGCAGCGACGGGCAGTACGCCAACGTCGTGGAGCAGATGCTCCTGCGCCACGTCGAGCGGGTTCCGCTGCTCGGCGGCCGCATGAGCATCGAGGCCATCACCGAGGGCCTCGAGAAGATCGACATGCTTCCCGCCGGATTCGCGCCGTCCGCCCTCAAAGCGCCGGCCCGAGTCGGCTGACCCGCGTCCCTGCTGAGGTTCATGCAATGGCCGTCAAGGACAAGCTCAAGACAGACCTCTTCCCCACGATCTGGTGCCCGGGCTGCGGCATCGGTCTGATCATGCAACAGCTGGCATCCGTGATGGACGAACTGGGCCTGGACAAGAACAACACCGTGCTGATCACCGGCATCGGTTGCACCGGCCGAATGGGCGCCTACATGAACTTCGAGTCCGTATACACGCTGCACGGAAGGACGCTGCCGGTCGCCGAGGCGGTCAAGATCGTCCGGCCGGAACTGAACGTGATCGTGGTCGCCGGCGACGGCGACACCGCGTCGATCGGCGGCAACCACCTTCTGCACACGATCCGACGGAACGCGAACGTCACGGTGATTTGCAACAACAACGAGATCTACGGCCTCACCGGCGGCCAGACCGGACCCACGACGCCCGCCGGCACGAAGACCTTGTCGTCACCGGCCGGCGCGACGTACTCGCCGATCAACCTCCAGGGGCTGGTCAGCACCAACCCGAACTCGTTCTACGCCAAGACCACGGTCTATCACCAGGGTCCGATGAGGAAGGCGATCAAGGAAGCTATACAGTGGACGGGCTTCGCCTTTGTTGACGTCGCCAGCCAGTGCATCGAAAACAACGGCCGGCGCATCGGCTTCGCGAGTGCCAATGACATGCTTCAGAGCTACCGGACTGAGTACAAGCCGGCTCCTGCCGGCGCCACGCGCCTGGAGACGCATCAGACCGGCATCATCAAGGGCGAACCACTGCCGGCGGGTTCCGGGCCGAACAATGGAGAGAATTAACTCAACGCCGGCTTGCTAGTTCGGCGCTGGCGCCGAACTAGAAGTGGTCTAGCGGACTAGGAGAATCTGATGTCAGGTAAGTCCATCGTGATAGATGGCGTTGGGGGCCAGGGCGTTCGGGTTATCGGCAGCACGATGGCGAGCCTGCTCGAGGTCATGGGTTTCCACGTCACGCTGCTCTTCGATTACGACTCGTCGGTTCGGGGTGGAATGAGCGAGGCCTTCCTGCGCTACGACCGGGAGCCAATCTCCAACTTCGTCGTTGAGTGCGCGGACGTGGTTTTGCGGCTGGCGGATCGCGGTCCCACCCACCTCAGTACGGACTATGTGATCGCGGATCTCAACCTGATGAAGCCGGGCGAATTGGGCGAGGAGATCCCCTTCCTGCAGCTCGGCGTCGAAAAGTTCGGACGAGACCTTTTCGGCAACATGATTGCCCTCGGCCGGCTGCTTTGCGTTTGCGACGTGGACTTCACCGACGAGCATCTCGAGGATGCGCTGCCCAAGAAGTACCTCGCCGACAATATTGCCGCCATCCGGTACGGCTACGGCCTGGAGCAGGGCTCTATCAAGGCCATCGTTCCCGAGCAGGCCGCCAGCAGCTTCGCTTCGCGCTACGCTGAGAAGGTCCTGGCCGGCACCGCGCCCGCCGAGGCCATCGAGCTGGCCGCGGCCCGGGCCTGACAGGCTCCCGATGAGCAGACGACGCGGCCGGGGACGCGGCAACTCTGCGCCCGCGGCCGGCGTTGCCGCCGTCGCATCGAGCGATGCCCAGCCGATGCCGAGCGAGGGGGGAGCCGTAGCGCCGGTCTCCGCACAGATCGCCACGCCGGCCGTGCAGCCACGAGCCGCGGCCCCACGCAATTACCCGCCGGTCTCGCCGCGCCCCCAGAGGCCGGCTGCGCCCGCTCAACTTCAGGCCTCAGCGACGGTTGCTGCCGCGACCGACGGCGATCATCCGGAAGGCCAGAAGTCGACCTGTACGCTGGCTCAGATGCGCCGCTTCATCAAGAGCCGCCAGTACGTTCCCGTCCATGAACTGCGCCGCCGCTTCCTGATCGATGGCATTGAGGACGAGGTCAGCCCCATGCCGACCAATTCGAGCCCGCTCTACGTCGGTCTGCCGCCGCGTGAGGCTGGGTTCCTGGGCGAACTGGTGAAGGCCGGCGAGGTCGGCTGCGAGCTGCTGCTCGACCCGACGGGCCCTGCCATCATCGGCGTCTTCCCGATGAGGCCCGTCGTGCGGCAGTAGCTAGAGCGTGTTTGTCGGTTCCGCCTGATAGGCCGGAGCAGCTGAGCCGAAAGTGACCTGTGTCCAAGACTCGCCACCGTCCTCGGTCGTTACCAGCACCTGGGCGTTCTGGCGAGCCGGATCAAGTGTCACCAGAGCAGTGCCGTTCAGCAGATCGGTAAAGTGCAGCCAGCGCGGGACCCAGTTGTCGCCCAGGCCCACGGCCCCGAGATTCTTCCAGCTCTGGCCGCCGTTCCCACTGTAGTAGATCTGCAACTTGCGCTCGCAAGCACTCACGAACCAATGGCTTCGGTCGAGCATGTATGCCGCGTCGCTGGTTCCGGCGGTGTACTGCGGCGCCAGGCTCTCCGTCCACGTGGCCCCTCCATCCGATGTGGTCAGGAATCCCAAGCGAGCGGCCAGGTCGTGCCGATCCAGAACCAACACTACGCCCGAGGCGCTGGTGAAGAATTGCGGGGCCTGGATCAGCGTTTGGCCGTATGTCAGATCAGGTCCGCCCGGGACTTTCAGTGGGGCCAGAGCCCACTTTGCGCCGTGATCACGGCTGACCCACAGAGTTGGTGTGTCCATCGAGTCGATGCGGGCCCCGCCGGACCATATCGTGGAAGCATCTGTCGCCCCGAATACAGCACCGGGCGCGGGTAGACTGGCCACCTTCGCCCAGCTCAGCCCGCCATCGCCGGTGGCGAACACGGCTGAAGGCGAAGTCCCGACCCCCAGTGCAACGAACCCACTCTTCCCGTCCACGAAACTGAGCTTCGCGGTTCCCGTGATGGGCCCGGTCGCGATTGCGGTCGAGGACCAATGTGCGCCTGCATCATCGGTCCGGGCCGCGATGGTTGACCAGGCGCCGTTCAATTCGGTGGCTATGACGGCCACTGTCGTTCTGGTGTCCACCACGGACAAGGCCAGGAGCTGATCGCCGGGGTGGACCACGGCCGACAGGGAGATCTGAGTCCAGCCTGCCGCGACGTTGGGCGACACGAGGATGGTCGAGCCTCGGCGAGCCCACATCCCGCCCGTCATGACGGTGCCTGCGTCGTTGACGCCGGCGGCCACCAGGTCGATCGAGACTGTCGGGCGCGGCGTATCCGTGGGCGTTACGTCGGCAGTGAGTGGTGCCGCTTTCGGAGACCATGCTCCGCCCAGGGTCAGTTCGTAGGTGAGAACGGCCAGCAGGGCCGCTCCGGCGCACAGGCCCACAGTTCGAACAAAAGCGAGGGCAGCCGAAGCCCGTGGATTCGGGATGACGTCGACCAGATCGTCCACATACCCCGAAATACCGGGATCGCTCTTGCCTCTGTAGATCGGCCGGATGAATGCGACGGGCCGCCCGGTCAGCATCCGACGCAGGAACCATACGGCAGGCAGCAAGACGGCCAGGAGGTACACGAGCGCGAAGGCGCGCATGAACTCCTCGAGAATTCGCGTTTGGTCGACGCTGAGCGGTGCGCCCTGGGATGCACCGCCGAACGTAGGCAGGAAGTAACACGCGGCCGGCAGCGCGTCCAGGTCCCCAACGTTGCAGGACGGGAAGGGCGGGTTTACGAGCATGTAGATCAGCCAGAGAGCGACGGTGCCCGTAGCTGCGATAAGCAGGATCGGCACTCCCACGCGCAGAAGATCCGATCTGGTCTCCACGAATCGACCCGAACGGGTGCGCGTGAGTTTGCCTCTGGCATCGATCGTGATGCGATCCCGCTCGATCCCTCCGGTTGTTGCAAGGAAGACCCAGATGCCGAGATAAGCGCAGGGGACCACCAGCACCGGTCCAATTGGAACAACCTGAACGAGGAGGCCGGCGACGAGAGCCAGGGTCGTCAGAACGGCGAGCACGGCGAGGTGCAGAAGGTGGTGGACTCGCTGTCCGCGTAGGATCATGGCCTCGAGATCCGCGCGACTCTGAAGGGTTCCCCGGTGCTCTCTGGTCAGATCGACGATGGCCCGGTCGAACACTGCCGTCCGCGCGGCCGAGTGCGCTCCGCCGCTGCCAGTGCTCTCCCCACTCGGAGTGTCTGTCTGCAGACGGTCGACCACTTCGATTCCCCTTCCCTCGCACGGCCGGACCAGTGCCGGGCCGTAGTTGACTGTTGAAGCTTCGCACATCCAGACTGCGCGTCGGAGGGATTTGTTCAATGGAGCGCCGGCCCCTACTTCAGCCGAGGCGCAATCGAGGGGCGACCGCGGCGAACCAGACCTGCGCCACGGCGTCGTAGCCGGCGCTGTTCGGGTGGTTGCCGTCGTCATACAGCGTGGCCGGGTTGGTGAATATCGGGCTGCCGTAGAAGCTGACCGTCGTTGCGCCATAGCGGGCCGCCATCTGGGTGATGATCTGGTTGTAGGCCTTGACGTGGGCCGACATCAGGGCGAGGTCCGCCTTCGTGGTGTTCGGAAAGGCGGGTTCCACCTGGTTTGGCGGATCGGCAACGACGGGCCGCTTGGATTGGTCGTCCAGCAGGGCGACGAAGATCGTGGCGCCGTGGGCAGCGAGGTCGCGCAGGATCTTGTCCATGTTCGTTTCGTAGGCTTGGAGATCGGCTGCTTCCGCGTCCGCCGTCATCGGTTCGGGGCCGTATTCATAGAGGTTCCAGAGATCGTTCGAGCCGATCCAGACCAGCGCGACGTTGGCCTTTGCGTCGATCGACTGAGTGAGCTCCGAAGGCAGCCCGTCCTGGCCGTTTATCAAGTCGGTCGAGGACCAGCCCGAATGGCCGAAGTTGACGACCTTGCTGCCCGGCCGAAGAGGCGCGATAAGCGTCTGGAGCCGGCCGGGATAGCCCGGGCCGCCGTCGTCGCCCTGGCCCTCGGTCAGGCTGTCGCCCAGGGTGGTGACCGTCAGGGCGCCGGACGGGACAGGAGCGGTCGATATCGGCGCGGCAGAAATCGCGAGTGTCGGTTCCGATGAGGCGGCACCGGACCCGCTCGATGCGGCGGCCGTGATCGTGGTGATGGCCACCGTTCCCGATTGCCGCGGTACCGTCGAAGTGGCCGCGGCGCCCGATCCGCATCCGGCCACAATCGCCGCGACTGCAAGCAAACCACCGGCCACCGCGTGTTTCCGTCTCATTGGACTCCCTCTTGGGTGCGCCGCCGCTCAGCGCCTGCGGACGCCACTCGGATTTGGCGTCGGAGGGAGTGGCGGTTCGCTGTAGGCGGCCAAGCTTCGGTTTGGCGCGGCAAAGCCCGATAGACTGCCTCTTAGTCCGGTCCATCGGGCCGTTTGCAAATGAGCGAGGGCTGATTGGTTACTGAGGACGCCGCCTCGGCCGACCGGGCGCGATCCGAGGAAGTGATCCGGGCGCAGAATATAGCCGCCGAGAGCGACGTGGCGAACTGGCTTGAGTTCACTCTGCGCTGGCGGACGCGGCGCTGGTGGCCGACTGAGATCGGCTGGCTCTTCGTCGCCGCCATTTGCGGCTTCCTCGCAATGGCGATTGTCATCGGACAAAGTAGCCGGGGTCAGGGGATCTTCGCCGTTGTCTTCGCGACCGCGGGGATCGGCGTCAACGTTGTCTTGCTGAACCGACCCGTGCTAGAAATGGAGACGGCCGACTACGAGATGACCATCGCGCCGCAATTCCTCAGGCTCACCAAGAAGTCGCCTGGAAGCGCTCCACTAGTCACCGAGATCCAGCGAGTGGGGGCGGGAACCCTCCATGTTGATATCGTCGCCATAAGGCGCAGTCGCGGATTCGCCGGTCGCGGATTCGCCCTCCCCGGAATCAACCAGTTCGTCCAATCCGTGACGGGCACGAGCGTAGACGGTGGGACCGTGATCACCGTCGAGGAGAAGCGTATCCACGACAAGAGGCTGCTAGGCTTCTGGCCGGGGACCTTTCCCGCCGATGTTCTTGTCGCCTGGTGGCCGGCGAACGAATGGTCTGCCCCCGCCCTTCGACGATATGTGGCCGCGGGGTTCCAAGGTTGGACACCTCCGTGCAAAGTGCTGGCCGCGCGCCTTCCCGACGGAACCCGGCGAAACTAGCCCAACCAAGTCTTACCAAGTAGTGGAGCCCCCATGAGCTGGAAAGCAAGCAACGTCCCGGACCTGTCCGGCAAGACCGCAGTCGTCACGGGCGGCAACGGCGGCCTTGGTCTAGAGACGTCGCGGCAGCTGGCGGCGCACGGAGCTCACGTGATCATCGGGGCGCGAAATCTGGCCAAGGCGGAAGCCGCCCAGGCCGACATCGTCGCGACCGTCCCCGGCGCCAGCCTGGAAATCCGCCAGCTGGATCTTGGTTCCCTGGCATCCGTCGCGGACTTCGCGGCCGAGGTTAAAGCCGCGCATCCCAAGATCGATCTGCTCTTCAACAACGCCGGCGTTATGGCCGTGCCGGAGGGCAAGACCGTGGATGGCTTTGAGACCCAGTTCGGGACCAACGTTCTGGGGCATTTCGCCCTGACGATGCACCTTCTGCCCGCGCTACTCGCCACGCCGGCACCGAGAGTGGTCAGCACAACGTCAACGGCTCGCTGGCTGGCAGGCAAGTACGATCTTTCGAATCCGCACATGCGCGGCTGCTACAAAGCCTGGGATGCCTACGGGATGTCCAAGCGGGCGGACCTGCAGTTCGCCTTCGAGCTCAATCGCCGCCTGAGCGATCGGGGCCTGACGGCCTATGCCGCCGACCCGGGCTTCAGCAAGACGGACCTTCAGCAGACCAGCATCCGTGCGAATCCCGGCTTCAGGCAGCGCCTCTTTGACCTCGCGACGGCAATCATGGGCCAAGCCGCCGCCATGGGGTCCCTTCCCCAGCTGCGTGCGGCCACGGATCCCGCGGCCGTCGGCGGCACGCTCTACGCCCCGCACTGGATCACCTTTGGCGCGCCGGTTGTGCGAGGCGTCGGCAAGAAGATCAACAATCCGGCCCAGATGCAGAAGCTCTGGGACATCTGCGAGTCTGAGACCGGGGTGACGCTGCGGGCCTCGCTCGGTGCCGTCGGCTGAGACGGATCGCCGCCATCGGGGCCATTCTGGGACAGAGGAGGACCTTCACATGAAGCGGACACTGTGTTTGGGGCTGGCAGCGCTGCTGGCCACGCAGATTCTGGCCGCATGCTCCCTCGGTGAGGATCTGCCGACGTATCCTCTCCCGACTGCGGCGATCTCGTGGAATCCAGGCACACAGACAGCCCCCAGAACGGCGCCTTGTCCGGCCACGGAGCTCCCATCGGTGGTCATCGAGTGGGACGTGGTGCATCGCGGCCTGTCGTTGAGCGGTCTGAAAGTGGATCTGCCCTTTGGCTTCACGGGCCGGATCCTGCCCAGCGGGCGCTATCAGATCGTGGCGCCCGATGGTACGGTCGTGGCACAGGACGGCGACACGATCAAACTCGGCGGAGCCGACACCGAGCACGTCTGCCGCGTTCAAGGGATTGAGTATTAGCCCGGCAGGGTTCGAACACACGGGTTCGAACGGCTTGACATCTTGATGCATCGGCTTGATGTTTTGATGCATGAGAATCACGATCAAGACCGACGACCACCTCTTGGCAGATGCAGAGGCTCAGGCTGCCATGCCCGGTCGCACTCTCGATGAGGTCGTGGAAGATGTGCTTCGCGAGTCGCTCGGCCGGCGAGATCGGGCGGCCCGCGAGCACTCGGCCGAATTGCCGACTTTCTCCAGCGAGCTGGCGCCGGGCGCTGATCTCGACGACAACTCGGCGTTGCTCGATCTAATGGAAGGGGCCAACGCCTGATCTTCCCGGACGTCAGCGTCTTGATTTGCGCCTTTCAGGAGCGATCGCCCGACCACGAGCGCCGCGCCTCAACCCCTTCTATGGCGAGTAACGTCCGTTTGATCGCCAGGGCGGAGAGGCGATCCGCGTAGGTGGAACCGCCGTAGCCGCCCAGCCTGCCGCCGGCGGCGATGACGCGATGGCAGGGGATCAGGATGGGTATTGGGTTGCGGCCCATCGCCCCGCCGACTGCTTGCGCCGCGCCCGGCTTGCCGATTCGGACGGCCAGTTGGCCGTAGCTGGAGGTCTCGCCGTATTGGAGGCGGGCCGCGCCGGCCAGCACCAGGCGGTCCCAATCCGAGGTCCGCAGGTCGATGGGAACCGAGAAGGCCTGCCGCTCGCCGCCCAGGAATTCCCCGATCTGCAGCGTGGCCTCGTCCAGCGTCCGTCGCCAGGCCACTGGAACATCACCGTCCTCCGCGGGGAGCACAGACCCGTTGAGCCGCTTCGCCAGCCCGTCTACGAACCGCGGCGTCTCACCGTCCAGCCCCACCGCCACGAGCCCGGTCGCGGTCGTGGCCACGTGCAGCATCCCCCAAGGCGCAGGGCACAAGGCAAACGCCGCGATCAAGTTCGTCATGAGTCCAGTGTGACGCGACCGGCGCCGCGCGGAAAGTTCACAGCGGAAAGTGGAGCCCGTTGCCGACAAATCGGCCGAGGAATATACTCCCCAGGAGTATGCAGACCACCGGTCAGTTCGCCGAGATCCAGTTGCCAATCGAGGGTATGAGCTGCGCTTCGTGCGTCAACCGCATCGAGCGATTCCTCAACAAGACTCCGGGCGTGGCCGAGGCCAGCGTGAACTTGGCCACGGAAGTCGCGACGATCCGGTACATGCCGGAGATCGCCGGGTTGGATGAACTGGCTCGGGCCATTGAGGCGGCCGGGTATGAAGTTCGGCCGATGGCCAGGACGCAAGACGGGTCTCGGGCCGACCTGATCGACGCGGCGGACGCGGCGGCTGCCGAGCGCGCCCATGAACAGCGCTCGTTGGGCGTAGCGGCGCTGATTGCACTGACTGTCGCGGCAGTGACGATGGGTCTGATGTACGTCCCTTCCTTGCCACTGTCTATGGAGGCGCTGGCGTGGGTCATCATCGGCCCGGCGACCTTCATCCAGTTCTGGACCGGCCGGAGCTTCTACCGCGCCACATGGCGCGCGGCCGTTCATCGGTCTATGGGCATGGATACGCTCGTCGTGATTGGGACGAGCGCGGCCTGGGCCTACAGCGTCCTCGTGACATTCATGCCGGAGATTTTCCGGAACGCCGGCATCGAGCCGCAGACGTACTTCGACAGCTCGACGGCGATCATCGGCCTTGTCCTGATGGGCCGCTGGCTGGAGGCGCGCGCCAAGGGTCAAACGGTCGGGGCCATCAAGGAGCTGCTCGGACTGCAGGCTCAGTCGGCCCGAATTGTCCGCGCCGGAGCAGAGATCGACGTGCCGCTCGAGGAAGTCCGGGTCGGCGACCTTGTGAGGGTTCGACCCGGTGAGCGCGTTCCGGTCGACGGCCGCCTTGTCGAAGGACGGTCCGAGGTGGACGAGTCGATGCTGACGGGCGAGCCGGTTCCGGTGGAGAAGGGTCCGGGGGACGGTGTGATCGGCGCCACGATGAACGGCAACGGTACGTTCCTGTTTCGGGCTACTCGGGTCGGCCGAGACACGGCCCTGGCCAACATCGTGGATCTGGTCCGGCGGGCCCAGGGTTCCAAGGCGCCGATCCAGCGCCTGGCGGACACGATCGGTGGCATCTTCGTGCCGGTGGTTCTGGGGGTCGGCGCGCTGACGTTCGGCCTCTGGTATCTCCTTGGGCCGGATCCGAAGCTGACCCACGCCCTGGTCGCGTTCATCACGGTCGTGGTGATCTCCTGCCCGTGCGCGATGGGATTGGCCACACCGACGGCGATCATGGTCGGGACGGGCAAGGGCGCGGAGGCCGGAATTCTGATCCGCGGCGGCGAAGCCCTGGAGTTGGCGGCGGGCATCAACGCGGTGATCTTCGACAAGACGGGCACTCTCACGCGCGGGCGGCCGACGCTGGGCGTGGTGGCCGCGGTTGCCGGTTTCAGCCCGGAGGAGGTGCTGGACCTGGCGGCATCAGTTGAACGGGGCAGTGAGCACCCATTGGCCGCAGCGATCCTGGCACGGGCCGACGAGGCGGGTTTCGGCAAGCAGCCGGTGGCTGGATTTGAGGCAGTCGCTGGGCGCGGCGTTCGCGGGCGGGTGGGGGAGCGGGAAGTGTTCGTTGGCACGGCCGCCTTCCTGGAGGCTGCGGGCGTGGACCTGTCCGGTCTGGTCGAGCTGGCGGACGCCGCGGACGAGGAATCGGCGGCATCGGCGGCATCGGCGGCATCGGCGGTCATGTACCTCTCCGTGGACGGCCGCGCTGCCGGGCTGCTTCCAACCATCGACGAGATCAAGCCGACTGCCGCTGAAGCTGTGCGGGAACTCCGCCGGGCCGGCGTCGAGGTCTGGATGGTCACAGGAGACGGCGCCCGCGTGGCCCGCTCCGTAGCTGCAGCCGTTGGCATTTCGCCCGATCACGTCCTGGCGGAGGTTCTGCCCGCCGGCAAAGTAGACGCGGTGGCTGCAATCCAAACGCGGGGGCTTCGGGTTGCCATGGTCGGCGACGGTATAAACGACGCGCCGGCCCTTGCCCGTGCGGACGTCGGCATCGCCATCGGAACCGGCGCGGACGTCGCCATGGAAGCATCCGATGTCACGCTGGTGGGCGGCGATCCACGGGCGGTGGCGACCGCTATTGGCCTGGCACGGCAGACGCGGCGGGTGATACGCCAGAACCTGATCTGGGCATTCGGCTACAACGTCGTCCTGATTCCGGTGGCGATGGGTGCGCTGTTCCCCTTCTTCGGGGTGACGCTCAATCCGGCGCTGGCGGCGGCTGCGATGGCGATGTCATCCGTGAGCGTCGTTGCCAATTCGCTGCGACTGCGGCGAGTCAAGTTGGGCGGCCGGGTCGAACTTCAGAGGGCGTAGACGACCACGATCACGGCGATCGACCCGGCCACCGCGCCCGTAACAGCGGAACGCAGGCCCGCCGAGCGGCCGAAGCCGAGCGGCGCAGTGAATTGCCCGATCAGCAGCGCCGCGACCGCCGTCGGCAGAGAAGCGGTCGCCGCCACCACGCCCAGCGGCAAGCTCCTCCCTAGGGCGTGGACCAGGACTTCGTCGTGGGTCAGGAACGAGACCACCATGAAGGCATCTGCGGCGATCAGGAATGCCGCGATTGCGCCCATGACCGCGTCCGATCTGGTCGCGGCCAGGAACGTTGGGTAACTGACCACGAAGATCCCGAGCGCCACCACGGCCGGTGCCAGGATCAGCATTCCGTCCAGGCCCTGGGGCAGGAACAGGCGCGGCATCGGCCGGCTGAAGTGGAATGCTGCGAGGGTGCCGCTTGCCAGCAGCGCTCCCACAACGCCGGCTTCGACGCCGCACCGGAGCCAGGACGAGATCACCCTCTTGCCCTTCATAAATTGCATCCTACAGCCCAGGGTTCAGAGACGGAATTGGACGAGTCCAGCGGGGCCATTCCACGATCGGCTCAAAACCGGTTCGCCGGTACAACCCAAGGGCGAGGTCGTTCTCCGCCTCGACGGCAAGTTGGATGCGGCCCGCTCCACGGCGCCGCAACTCTGCCACTCCCCAGCGCAGGAGCTCGCGACCAAGTCCGCGCCCGCGCCACTCCGGCAGCACGCCGACGAGCCGGAAATTACCCACTGGTCCGAGATCACCTTCCTCAGGCGGGCCGACGCCGACGCGCACAAATCCGATGGGTTGCTCGGGCGAACCGGCCGGCGTCAGGATGAAGATGGTGGTCGGATCGAATTCGGGCCGAGCGTGGGCGAATTGGATCTGACCGAGCTCACGAGCCACTACTCAAGACGCCGTTCGGCCTACGCCTCGAAGCGGCGGAAGACCGCGACTGCGTTTTGCCCGCCAAAGCCGAAGCCGTTGATGATCGCGGTGTCGACCTTCTTCGCCCGCTTGACGTTCGGGATGTAGTCCAGGTCGCATTCCGGATCCGGGTTGTCCAGGTTGGCAGTTGGCGGCATCACGCCATCTCGGATCGCTCCGATCGCGGCCAGGCCGCTCACGGCGCCGGCGGCGCCGAGCAGATGCCCAACGACGGACTTGGGCGAGCTGATCGCGACCTTGTAGGCGTGAGCTCCGAAGGCAACCTTGATCGCCTTGGTCTCCGTCAAGTCGTTGAGCGGGGTGGAGGTTCCGTGGGCCACGATGTAGTCCACTTCATCCGGCGCAACGCCGGCATCGCGGAGGGCCTTGGTCATTGCGCCGGCAGCGCCGCGACCGGACGGATTCGGGGCGCTGATGTGGAACGCGTCGGCGGTCATGCCGCCACCGGCCACTTCGCAAAGGATGGTTGCACCGCGAGCCATGGCGTGCTCGGCCGATTCAAGAACGATGACCGCCGCGCCCTCGCCGAAGACAAAGCCGTCGCGATCGCGATCGAACGGTCGGGAGGCGTGCGTGGGATCGTCATTGCGGCGCGAGAGGGCGCCCATGTTGCCGAGAGCGGCAAACGCGATCGGGAGCAGCGAGCCTTCCGAGCCGCCGACAAGGGCGACATCGACCTCGCCGCTACGGATCATCCGCATGCCGTCGATGAAGGCGATGACACTGCTGGCGCAGGCCGCCACCTGAGTGATCACGGGGCCCGTGACGTGGTACTTCATCGAGATCTGGCAGGCGGCCATCGAGCCGGAGAGTGCCGGGATGGCGAAGGGCGAAACCTGGCCCGGGCCCTTGTCCGCGATGACTTGGGTGCCCTGAATAACCTGTTCGAGGCCGCCACCGCCGGTGTTAAGGCATACGGCAACGCGATCGCGCTGCTCCGGGTCGTAGGCTTCAAAGTCGATGCCGGCGTCTTCGACGGCTTCAGCCGCAGCAGCCATGGCAAGGTGGATGAAGCGGCTCATGCGGCGGACCATCTTGCGGTCCATGGCTACGGTCGGGTCGAAGCCCTTGACCTCGGCCGCGATCCTGGTGTCCAGCCCGGTCGGATCGAACTGAGTAATCGGACCTACGCCAGAAACGCCGGCCAGGAGACCCTCCCAGTAGGCCTTGGCGGTATTTCCGATAGGTGTCACGGCCCCAAGGCCGGTGACGACAGTTCGACGGGCGGGATCCATGGTGGGCACAGGCCATCTCCTAGACGTATATCAAAGCGAAGGCAACCACAGTGGCGGCGCCCGGCTCATCGGCGCGACGGAAAATTGCATTCCGGCGGTGGGACTGCGGTCAGCGTCACATGGCTTCAAGCGGCGTAGCGACAACCGACTTGCAGATTGTACCGGCTGGCGGCTGGGCCGGGGCTTTCAGTGTGCTACGCGTGATCCTGGAGTAGCAATTCGGTCACGCGCCTCAAGAAAGTTCGGACCGCTTCCCGCTCTGGTTCGCCAACGGCTTCGAGTGCTTGCTCGACGATGCGGCCCTTCCAACGGTATGCGCGCTCCACTTCCGCGCGCTTCTCCGGGTTGAGTCGGACTCGCACGACGCGGCGATCGTCGCTGTCGCGTTCGCGAAGGAGATAGCCCGCAGCCTCAAGCTCATCCACGATTCGGCTCGCCCAGCCGTAGGAGATGCCCATGCCCGAAGCGAGCTGCCCGACGGTTCGTTCGCCGTGCTGATGCACGTGGATTGCGGCTCGAACGGCATGTGCCGACACGTCGACACTCGTCGTGTCGTGGAGTCTCGCCGCCTCCGGCGACTTGCCTGCAGCGTCCGATTCCGCATCCGCGTCTGAATTCCGGGTTGCATAGGCGGCATGAAGGAACCCGACCAAGAGGCGGCTGGTCTCCAGTGCGCTCTCCGAGATCTCTTCGTTCGGCGGGTTCTCTTTCACGACTGTGCCCTTGTCAACCATGTCCCGAATATACCATTATTGCGCCAGTATACGTTTCCTCAAGCAAGGATATGGCGGCCCTAGGCTAGGTGCGCCGAGACCCTGTCGATCTCCTCTAAGTCGAGATTCATTGTGGCGTCGAGCAGACTCCGCGCCGCCGAGTCGACCGATTCGGCCGCGCGGAGTCCTAGGCGTTCGGACGCCTGCTCGCCGCGTGTCAGTCGCCTGTGTAGTGCTTGAAGATCAGCGCGGAGTTGTGCCCGCCGAGACCGATATTGTTCGAAATGGCGTAGCGCAGCGGCTTCTCGATCGTCTCGGTCGCGATGTTGATGTTGCACTCGGGATCCGGCTCCACGTAGTTGAGCGTCCCGGGCACGGTCTGGTGGTAGAGGGATAACACCGTCGCGACGCCTTCGAATGCTCCGGCGGCGCCCATCATGTGCCCGGTCATCGACTTGGTCGCTGAGATCAGGACGTTGGGCGCATGACTCCCAAGCGCGCTCCAGATAGCTTCGCTCTCGCATTTGTCGCCCATCGGAGTGGAAGTTCCGTGTGGGTTAAGCATGTCGATCTGATCGGCTCGAACGCTCCGCCGCTCAAGAGCATTCTTGATGGATCGGGCTGCGCCCTCGCCGTGCGGCGCCGGGGCGATCATGTCGTAGCCGTCCGCGGCCGATCCGTAGCCGACAACTTCTGCGTAGATCGTGGCCCCGCGGGCCTTGGCCATCTCGAGATCCTCGAGGATCATCGCGCCGGCGCCCTCGCCGAGTACGAACCCATCGCGGGTGCGGTCGAACGGTCGCGAGACGGTCCCGATCGGCTTGTCCGGAAGGGGATTACCCAGGCCGCGCATGTTCGTGAAGCCGATGTGGACCAGCTCCAGAAGCGGGGATTCTGCGGCGCCGGTGATGACGGCCGTGCAGTCGCCCCGGCGGATTACCTCGGCCGCCTCGCCGATGGAATGGGTGCCTGTGGAGCAGGCCGAAACCGGGCAGAAATTGTGGCCCTTGGCGCCTGTCTCGATCGCGATGGTGCCGGAACTGGCGTCGACCAGGCCGTTCGCGATGAAGAACGGGCTAACGGCGCGGACGCCCTTGGAGTGCCAGATTTCCTGGTTGGTGATGAAGAGTCCCTGGCCGCCGCCGCCGGATCCAAAGATCACGCCGATGTCGTAGCGGTTCTCGTCGGTGATTTCCAGGCCGGAATCGGCGAGGGCCATCTTGGCCGACGCGACCGCGAAATGGACCACCCTGTCCGATCGGCGCGCGTCCTTGAAGTTCCAGAACTTGGTGACGTCGAAATCCTTGACCTCGCCGCCGGCGTGATGCTCGTAGGCCGAGCTGTCGAAGTGGGTGATGGTGCCGATACCGGACTTGCCGGACGTTAGGCTGGCCCAGACCGTGTCTGTGTCGTTGCCGATCGGGCTGACGACCCCCAGTCCGGTAACGACAACGCGTCGGTTGTAATCAGGTTTTCGCACGGGTTGCTGCTCCTCTGGAGTTCAAGTGGCCGCTCTCACACGGTCGGTTGAGACTTAGTTGGTGGCGGGGCCGAAGGGCACGGCGATGCCGCCGGGAGCCGAGGCTTCGTCCAAGGCGATGGCCGTTGCTTCGGGTGCAATCCGCTTGATGAGACCGGTGAGGATCTTGCCGGGGCCGACTTCCACAAAAGTGGTGACTCCGTCGGCGGTCATCTTCTGTACGGCGGAAACCCAGTCCACGCCGCGGGTCAGGTGCTCGATAAGTTCGCTGCGCGCGCCGTCAGCGGTGGTAATCACCCTGGCGTCGGCGTTGGCGATGAGCGGGACGGTGGGCTCGGCGAAGGCGATCGGCGCCAGCACCTGGGCCATACCGGTGGCTGCGTCGACCATCAGGGACGAGTGAGCCGCCACTGAGACGTCCAGCAGGATGCCGCGTCGGGCGCCGAGATCCTTGACGCCGGCGACTGCGGCTTCGACCGCGGCGCGATCGCCGGAGATGACGATCTGTCCGGGGGAGTTGCGGTTGGCGACCGCAACGCTGCCCAGCGGACTTCCCAGGGCGAGCATCTCGGGGATGCGGGCGTCGTCCAGGCCGATGATTGCGGCCATACCGCCGGACCGGCTCTTGCCGGAGTTCTGCATCTGGTTGCCGCGCTCGCGAACGAGGCGGACGGCATCGGCGAGGGAGATCACGCCGGCTGCGACGAGGGCGCTGTACTGGCCCATGGAGTGACCGGCGACGTATGCCGGTGCCGGTGCTTCGATACCTTCGGCGGCCCAGCGCTCGCGCATGGCGGCCAGGAAGGCGATCGAGACGGCCACGAGGGCGGGCTGGGCGTTGGCGGTGAGGTTCAGCTGCTCGGCCGGACCGTCGAACGCCAGACGACTTATCGACTCACCAAGGGCTTCATCGGCTTCCGCCAGGATCGCCGCGGCGGCCGGAGAGGCCTCGACCAGGGCTTTGCCCATACCAACAGACTGTGACCCCTGGCCGGGGAACACGAAGGCGATGCGATCCATGTGCTGTGTCAGGTCTCCTTCGGCTCGTGGCTGAGCCGGAACTGTCCAAGTCTTGCCCGATCACGGGAGGTCGGCTTCGATTGCGCAGCCTAGTACACGCCTCCGGGCCCACGAGGCGGAATGTGTGCAGGTTTGCATGGATCCCTCGTGCAGAGGTACTCTGGGGCATGCCGCAGTTCCGTCCGAAGCTCCCGACCCTCGGTCCGCGCCTTCCAGAGAGTGGCTCGACGCAAGCGCCGGAAAGTACGCCGGCTGCCGCTACGGTCTCTCGGCCATCTCCCTCAGGCTCGGTCGCCGATCCGTCGGCGCCGCCGCCGGAGGCCTCCAAGTCGGCCAATTCATCGCCGATGGCAACTGCCCGAACGGACCTCGCCAACGCCCGCGCCAACGGCGCTGCTCGTTTGCGCCTACTCCGCGACACGCCCCGTCCGTTCCTGCACATGCCCACCCTCAACGTCCCGAGCCGTTCTGCAGTTGAGGCGGCGGCAAGGGAGTTGCTTTCCGGACCTGTGGAAGCGGCTCGTGTCCGCCTCTCGAATCCGCGCGAGTTGTCGGATCGGATCGCGATGGGCCGCGCGATCTGGCGGGATCTGGTGATCGGTTTTGCGGCGCAGCTGGGCGAGCTCAATCTGGGCTTCACGCAACTCGCGGCTCTGTACGCACTCGCCGACAGCGGCACGATGACGGTGGCGGACCTGGCTGACACGTTGGGTCGCTCTCAATCCGCGGCAAGCCGCCTTGTAGATGGATTAGTGAAGCGTCAGCTCATCGAACGGAACCAGGACTCGGAGGATCGGCGTCAGCGGACTCTGAGGCTGACGGGCCGCGGACAGGCGCTACTGGGTATCGTGGATCGAGCTCGCGCCCAGGAGTTCCTCTCGATCGTTCGCCCGCTGCCGATCGGCGACCGCCAGATCGTGGCCATGGGAGTGGCTGCCCTGTCGACGCACGCCATGACACGCCGCGGGCGGCTGATCAAGCAGCGGACGCGATAGGGCGTCGAGCGGGCGTCTGCCGAAGGGCCGCGTTGCGTGGACCAAGCTCAGGCTTGCGCGGACTCCGGCTCGGATTCGGACTCGATCTCGTCGACAAACGCCGGCATATCCAGCACTGCGCGCGCCTTGTCCTCGTGGTCCACCGCGAGCGCCCAGGTCGCGATGCCATTCTCGCGACCGAGCACGCAGCAACTCTTGATTGCCACGCCGGCGTGATGAAGCTGATCGGATAGATCACCGAAGGCGCAGGGAGTGTCTTCTATCTCGACCTTGATGCTGTTGCCGGTGACGAAGGGGAAGCCCATGCCGCGCAGGACGTCGGTCGTGTCGTCGTCGCAGCAGTCGGTGTAGATCTCGGCAGAAGTAAGGTCACCAACGGTGGTCTGGTGGATCTGAACGATGTTGACGCCGCGTGCGCAGAGGGCGCGGGCCAGGTGGGCCAACTCGCCCGGCTTGTTGGGGAGCTGAACGAGGAACTGCTGACTCATGTGTTCCTCCCGGTAGCGCCCTGAGGCGCTCTGGTGTGTGGAGGGCGGCGACTTGGTGAAGTGGCATCACCATAGCTGACGATCATTCGTTCCGCCCTGGGCCGTTGTTCCCTCGTTTCCGTGACCAGTCTGCCCGGGTCACCCGGCCGCACAGAAGCGGATCACCGCGTCCCATAGGGCCGGGAGGCCGAACCGCAATGCTTCGACTTCCACTCGCTCGTCGTCGGCGTGCATAAGAGCCAGCAAGCCGTCCTCGTTCTTGGCCTTCAGCGGTGAGAAGCCGTACGTCGGGACGCCGATGCGGGCGAGTTGCTTCGCGTCCGTGGCGAATGGGGCGAGGAAGGGGATCGGGACGCCGTCAGGGTCGTGGTCCGTAACGACCTGCTCCAGGATCCGATACAGCGGGCTGTCCAGCGGGGCTTGGACGGATGGGCCGACCTGTTCGCACTCGACTGTGATGCGGGCCCAAAGTTCCTCGCCGATGCGACGGCGCAACTCGGCCAGCATCGCAGGCTCGTCCGTGCCGGGCAGGGTTCGGCAGTCGATCTCGATCTCGGCGATGCCGGGGATGACGTTGTATTTCACGCCCGCCCTGACAACTCCCACCGAGATGGTGTCGCGGATGATGGCGGAGATGGTCCGGGCCAGAACCGGGTCGCAGAGGTCGCGGAGAGTGGCGTCTACCAGGGCCGGGTCCGGCGCCGCGCTCGGGGCACCGGCGTCGGCCGCCCCGTCGGCAGGTTGGAACACGGCCAACGCCGCAGCGGCCCTCGGCGTGAGATGGGGCATCGCCCGATCGAGGAGCACCTTCATCGGCTCCGTCAGCCGGATCGGACCCGGCTCCGAAACCCGCGCCACTACCTGGGAGGCGAGGACCGCGGCGTTGTCCGGTGTCGGCACGGAGCCGTGACCCCAGCGGCCCTTCACGCGGATCTTGTAGACGACGAAGCCCTTCTCGGCGACCTGGATTGGGTAGAAACGGACGCCGTCGTACGTGGTGGAGATGCCGCCGGCCTCGTTGAGTGCCCCGGCCGCTCGCAGCCATTCCGGGTGGTTCTCGACCAGCCAGCGCGCACCGTGCCAGCCACCCGCCTCTTCGTCTGCGGCGGAGCAGAAGATGACGTCTCGGCGGAGGCCGGGGATCGGGTCCGTGGCCGGATTCAGCCCGGCGGCCGTGGCTCGGCGTGCGAGGCGGCGCATGATCTGCACCTCCATGGCCACCACGGATTTCATGTCGACGGCGCCGCGGCCCCAGACATAGCCGTCTGCTAGATCCCCGGCGAACGGATCGTGGCTCCAGCCACCCGGCTCGGCCGGAACCACGTCCAGGTGAGAGAGGAGTAGCAGGGCATCGCCGTCGGTTCCGTCGCCGCGGAGCCTGGCGACGATGGAGCCGCGGCCCGGGTATGGCTCCACAACGGTGGACACGATGCCTTCGGCTGCGAAAATAGCCTCCAGGTGGCGGGCCATCAGGATTTCGTCGCCGGGCGGGTTGACGCTCTTGACCCGAATGAGTCCCCTCAGCAACTCGACCAATTCGGTGAGTTCGCCGTCGGTCAGGCTCGCTCGTTCGAAATCGATGGCCATTCATGTCCTCCGCAGCCCAACACCGAGTGCCACGTTCGGGGACCAGGCCAGGCTCATGCGAGGATATCCCAGGTCGCGGCATGACCCCTGAGAGCGCTTCTACAATGCAGCCCGATCAGCCATACCCGGTCCAGCCGCCGCGGGGCTGGGCCCCCCAAGGCCAGCCCGGTCGGCCGGGGCTAACCCAGCGCTGGGCGCCGCAGGCCGCCATGCCTCAGCCGGGCCGGCAATATGGTGCGCCGCCGCTGTGCTGGTCGGGTCGGCTCGTTCAGCCTGGCTGGCCGGCGGCACCGGCGAAGAAGTCGAAGAACGCCACAATCATCGTGGTCGCCGTCGTTCAGGTGATCTTCGTCGTGGGTCTGCTGATAATCGCCAGCGTCCTCGCGATCCTGTTTGGGAGCGGCTCAATCACCGACCAACTGAGCCAGACCGGGAATCAGCTGGACTTGAGTTCGAAATCAACTCTTTTCCGGAGGAAGACTTCGCGATCGAACCGCCAACCACGAGGTAGAGCAGCTGCTCCCGGCGGCGAAGGTAGAACCTGACTGGTGGTCCAAGGGCGGGATGATCGCGCAGCCCGTCTATGCGCCGCTCGAATCTGTTCGATGTCTCGGACGCCGTCGGCTGTATTGCGTAATACTAACCTTCGGCGTCCTCCCCGATCGCTCGGAGAACCCGGGGCTCATCATCGAATCTCTCTCCCCGGCGTCGCGATCAGTTCAGGCTTCGATGCCGTGCTATCGTCGGTCGCGGCCAGGCGGGAGGAATCGACCATCATTGACGACCAAGCTGATCTGGAGCACTCCGACTTCCAGGGTCAGCGGGTCAGCGAATTCCGCGCCAGCCGACAATCTCGCGTCGTGACGGCCGTCGCGTCCTTCCGTGATCTTCTCGCCACTGTGCTTAAACGATGGAGCGGACGACCGACTCTCGTAGCCGTGGCTGCCATGAACGCGATCACCGGCGTCGGCGTTGCCGCGGTGATCCTGCCGCTTTCGTACGGCCAAGATGCCGGCTTCTACCGTACCTGTGCGCTGTCTGTAGCAGAGGGCAGGAACGATTGCTCCCTGTATCCGCCCTTGGCCGGGCTCCTCGCTCGGCCGCTCACCTGGGTCACCCCGACCGCGGCGGCGGTCATCATGACTCTCATCGGCGTGACGATCCTTCTGACCGGCGTGGCACTTGAGACACGCGGTCGCATGCTCGTCGACCGCGTGCTGGTCGCCGTCGCGGCGCTCGGGTTTGCCCCAGTCGTCTACGAGCTCAGTCTGGGCCAGATCACGCTGCTCATCGCCGCGGCGCTGTACCCGGTGGTCCGTCGTGCGGACGCGTTCCGGAACGGCCTGCCGATGGGGATCGTCCTTGCGGTGGCACCCAAGCCGATGCTGCTTCCGCTGCTGGTCTGGATGCTGGTTTGGCGGCCGCGCGCGTTCGTGACTGCGCTGCTCGGCGCGCTGACGCTGACGAGTGTGGGTGTTGTGCTGTATGGGACCGACCAGTACGCCACCTGGGTCTCCGTGATTACGGGAGCCGGGCGCGAATCCGTCGCTGGCAACTTCGCGTTGTCGCTTGCGGGCAACTTCTCGCTTTGGCCCCTCGACCCAGCGAGGACCGTTGTCGCTATCGCAGTGGGTGCCGTTGCGCTGTGGACGATTCTCCGGGACTCGTCGCGAGGATTCATAGCGGCGCTGCTGGCTGGCCTGTTGCTGGCCCCGTACACGGGGCTTTATGCTGCGTCCATCTTGCTCCTGGCGGTGAAACCCGCCCTCGCGTTTGCCCCTCGCGCGACACGGGTCCTTGCGTTGACGGCCAACATATCGTTGGCGTTCTTGCTCGCCCTTGCGGCGTGGAGCGTGATCGGCTTGGCCACATGTTTCCCGTTGGACCGCTCGAGGAGGATCTGGGTGTCGGTCCGGGCCAACCGCCGGCATACCTGAGTTGCTGGTCTCTGCCGGCTGCCGGCCCGAGAAAGACACCAGTCACCTACCAGGCGTAGATAACGGGAAGTGCCCTGATTTTCGGCCGGCTACCACGCCGGCGCGTGGCCTGACGGAAACCGCGGTGTCGGAGCGGCCCTGATCTACCGCTCCAGTCGCTCCGTCATGCGCTCGCCGGTTGTGATCGCGCCCAGGGAGGCGGACGAGACCATGGCCGCGTACTTGGCCATGACGCCGGTGCGGTAGCGCGGAGCCGGGGCGGTCCACTGAGTGCGCCGCTCGGCCAGGATCTCCGGAGCCACGTTGAGATCAAGGGCGTGGCGATCCACGTCGATGACGATCTCGTCGCCTTCCTCAACCAGTGCGATCGGGCCGCCGAGCGCCGCTTCCGGCGCCACGTGCCCGATCATCAAACCGTGGGTGCCGCCGGAGAAGCGCCCGTCCGTAAGCAGGGCAACATGCTCGCCCAGGCCGATGCCGACAAGCGCCGCGGTGACAGACAGCATCTCCTGCATGCCGGGCCCGCCGACCGGACCCTCGTACCGGATCACGATCACGTCGCCCTTGTTGATCTGCTGGTTGCGGACCGCCGTGTAGCAGTCGTGCTCGTTCTCGAAGACGCGGGCCGGGCCCTTGTGGAAGCGGCGCTCGTGGCCGGCCAACTTGATGACGCAGCCGTCGGGCGCAAGGGTGCCGTGGAGGATTGCCAGACCGCCGGTCTCCTTGAGCGGGGTTTCGATCGGGACGACGACCTTCTGACCTTCGGTCTCCTTGACCGCCCCGGCTGCGGCGCCGATCGTTCCGCCGTCTACGTTTGGCGTCGAGCCGTCGATCATGCCCGGCTTCTTGAGCAGCTCGCGAGTAACCAGGGAGAGGCCGCCTGCTTCGAACAGGTCCGCGGCGGAGTAGCGACCGCCGGGGATCATGTCGGCGACGATCGGGGTCCGGTCCGCGATCTCGCCGAACTCGTCGATGTTCAGCTGCAGTCCATATTCGTGGGCGATTGCCAGCAGGTGCAGGACGGCGTTGGTCGAGCCGCCGGTCGCGGCCACGCAGGCGATGGCGTTCTCGATCGACTTGCGGGTGACGAAGTCCTTCGGGCGAGCGTCGCGCCGGATGAGGTCCATGACGATTTCGCCGCAGCGCTCGGCCGCCTTGTCCTTGTCGGGATGCTCCGCCGGGATGCCGTTCAGGCCGGCGGGCGAGAGGCCCAGGATCTCCATGACCATCGACATCGTGTTAGCCGTGTACTGGCCACCGCAAGCGCCCGCGCCGGGGCAGCTGACCGACTCGATTTCGTAGAGCTCTTCGGCGGACATCTTGCCCGCCCGGTACGCGCCGATCGCCTCGAAGATGGTGACGATGGTGGCATCGCGCTTGCCCTTGTACATGCCCGGATAGATCGTGCCGTTGTAGAGGATCAGCCCCGGCCGATCCAGCCGGCCCAGAGCGATGGCCGCGCCCGGGATCGTCTTGTCGCAGCCGACCAGGCAGACTAGCCCGTCCAGCATGTGGCCGCGAACACAAAGCTCAATGGAGTCGGCGATGACCTCGCGACTGATGAGCGACGCCTTCATGCCCTCGGTGCCCATCGTGGTCCCGTCCGAAACGGCGATGGTGCTGAACTCCATCGGCGTGCCGCCCGCCGCCCGGATGCCGGCCTTGACGCGCTCGGCCAGCCGGCGCTGGTTGAAGTTGCATGGCATCGTCTCGATCCACGTCGTGGCGACGCCGATGAGCGGCTTGGCCAGGTCCCGGTCGTTGAAGCCGATCGCCTTGAGCATGCCGCGTGCGGCGGCGCGGTCCGGGCCGTCCGTGAGCGCGGCACTGTGGCGCTTGTCCGGGTTGCTCGGAAGATCGTAAGGCAGGGGACGGGGCGTCTCGTTCGACATGTGCGTCATCTCCGCGGGGCTGGGCGGGCGTTTCGGTCGAAGTCAAGTCTAGGCGGACTGACGGTGCAGACGAGGCGAATCGAACAGGACCCGAGCCGGCTCGACCCGACGCTTCGGCCGGAGCGCGGCGCCAGATGTGCGATATCGGGACACCTTCGACGGCCGGCAGATCGTGTACCGTACCGGGAAAGGAGTACCGGCCGAGTCTGCCGCGGCAACGTGGCTCGGGATGCGGCCCAATTGCCGCGACCCGGCACCTCTGGCCCTAGTGATTGGCGGAAGTGTGCGCGAGAACCTTAAGTACTGTGTGATCTTGCCGGCATACAACGAAAGTCGCCATTTGGCGACCGTCGTGAGTCGGATCCCAGACTGGGTGAGCGGCATCATCGTCGTCGACGATGCCAGCACGGACGACACGCTCACGGTGGCCGAATCGCTGACTGACCCTCGAGTCCGCGTGGAACACCACGAGAAGAATCGGGGCGTGGGCGGGGCGATGGTTACCGGCTTCAGAGCTGCCCTCGACGGCGGATTCGACGTGGCAATCAAGATCGACGCCGACGACCAAATGGACGTGCGAGAGCTGCCGATTCTCGTGAGGCCCATCCAGCTGGGCATGGCGGAGTACGTCAAAGGCAATCGCTTCCGCCGCACCGGTCGCCCGTCATCCATGCCTCGCCGTCGATGGTTGGGAAACGTCGTTCTGTCGTTTCTCACCAAGGTCGCGAGTGGCTACTGGCACGTGTTCGATCCGCAGTGCGGCTTTATCGCCATAACGGCGCCCACCCTGCGCAGGCTCAAGCTCGATGGCATTGCGAGGGACTATTTCTTCGAGAACGACATGCTCATCCGGCTCAACGTGATCGATGCGCGGGTAGTCGACGTTGACACGTCGTCGCTCTACGGCGACGAAACCTCCTATTTGAGCGTGGGCCGCGCCAGCTGGACGTTCCCCCCGCGACTGTTGCGAGGGTTCGTCTGGCGCTTCATCAGGCGCCATTTGATGAACGATTTCGGCCTCATCGGCCTCCTCGCGACCGTCGGTGCCTTGTTCACTCTCTTCGGTGCCGTGTTTGGGCTCTACCACTGGGTCCTGTCGTCCTCCACTGGCATCGTCACGACGACCGGCACCGTCATGATCGCCGTTGTGCCCCTGATCCTCGGCATACAGATGCTGCTCCAGGCGCTCTCGCTGGAAGTGCAGAGCTCTGCCGGCGCCAACGAAACCCGCGAGTACGCTCGCATGGGCTACACCGCCGACGAGCCGCCAACCAGCGGGCGCTGATCAGCGGTGGTGCCGCCTCAGATGCACGCTCTTCGGCGCTGGGCACTCCAGCATTGGCCGCGCCATCGCGAGAAGGTGATGTACCTGATCGTCGGCGGGTGGAACTCATTTTTCGCCTACTCGTGCTTTTCCGTCTTTTACTACTTCCTCAACGACCGCCTCGTGCCATCCCTCATCCTTGTGCTCGCTTATGCGGTAGCCTCGGTCAACGGGTACCTCACCTTCCGCTACTTCGTGTTCACCCCGGTCCGGAACGCACTTGTCGAGTACCTGCGGTATCAGGCCGTCTACCTGCCGATCCTGGCGGTCAACGCTGTGGCTCTGCCGCTGGCATTGCGTTACACGAGCCTGAACGCCTACATCGTGCAGGCTCTGCTCGCAGTCCTGGCCGTCATCGCGGCATACGTCGGCAACAAGTACTTCGCCTTTCGCAAGCCTGCCGGCGATTGACGTGTCCGGTTCTGCCGGTTACTCGGCCCCGGTTTCGGCTGGGACGCCGTACACGGCCACTGTCTCGTTGTATCGAAACGCTCGGCCGACCCACGCGGGGAACGGAAACGAGAAGACACGCTTGATGTCGATCGGAAGCGGGTCGGTGAGCTTTGCCAGACCTGCCGGGTCCAGGTATTGCACATGGGATGCGTCCGATTTGAATCCGGCCGGCTGCGAGACGATGACTATCACCCTCCCGCCCGGTTTCACCAAGGGCAGGTAGTCCAGGAGCAGCCGCCTCGCGTCGTCGATGGTCATATGCTCGAGGACGTGCGCGCACAGCAATGAATCGAACGAACCTTGGCGGCTCCACTGGGTAGACGCGAATTCCGCGACGGTGTAGGTCTCCAGGCCCCGGGCGCGCGCTCCTGCCACGGAGTGCGGATCGTGATCGACCCCGACTCCTGGTCCTTCGATGTATGCGAGGTTGCGCCCGATGCCGCAACCATCGTCGAGTACGGAACCCAGAGCCAGCCGCCGGACGTTCCAGCGGTAAGGCGCTTGGACGTTGAGCGCCTTTCTCCAGCGTGAACCGGCTACTTGAGAAGCTGCGTGTATGCGCTGCCTTTGGTGCTGTCGATGTCCGCTTCGCCTTGCCTGGTCATGTGGGCGGATCGCCTCCGGTTCAAGGCATAGAAAGCAGCGACCACGGCACGGGCTGGAAGGAGGCTGGCCAGAGTCTCGGCGGCAAGCCATAGGTAGTCGCCGATCCCAAAGCGCAATGCCCGCGAGTAGCGGGCCTTGATCCTGACCGTGTCCCTCAGGATCGCCTTTACGTTCTGTGACTTGAAGTTGGAGTCGCTCTGGTAGTACGTGTACAGCGCATCGGGAACGTTCGCCATGCGGACTCTGCGTGCGAACCAGCGGCACCATAGTTCGTAATCGGCGGCATGACGGTAGACACGCGACTCGTCGTAGCCACCATGGGTCTTGAACAGGTGTGCCCAGCGAAGGGTGGTGCCATGCGCGAGGGGGCAGTATCGTCGGATGGCCCGTCCGGGGTCCGAAGGGTAGTTGCGCATCATCAGCGTACGTCCGCTAGTGGCGTCCACGTACTCGAGCCCTGACCCTACGACGCCCACTGTGGGGTTCTGGAGCAGGAACCCAACAAGGGCCTCGATACGATTTGGCGCGGAGACGTCATCCGCGTCTTGGATCGCGATGAGCTCTCCCTTCGCCTCCGCGACGCCGCGGTTGTAGCTGCCCCAGGCGCCCAGGTTGTGTTGGTTCACGACGACTCTGACGCAATTGTCCGCCTCGGCTTGTCGCTTGAGGTGCGTCAGAATGGCCGCGTTGCCCGGGTCGTCCACGACCACAACGATCTCGATATTCGGGTAGGTTTGGGAGAGAACCGAGTCGAGAGTGCGCTGAAGGATCGGGATGGGCTCCCGGAAGCACGGAAGAACGATCGACACCAGCGGCCGGTGAGACGGATCGAGAGTCGCGAACCCGTCTCGCGCTTCGCTCAGGGCGACCGGCAAACCCGTCATTTGTCCTCCCATCCTGCCTTTCGCGCTGGCCGATCAATTCCCGATCGGCGCCTGCACATCCTAATGGAGGACCTGCGCGCCCTGTCGTGCAGCGGGTCGCGTCCCGGCGACGATATGGCAGACTAGACGCTCGTGACGTTCGAGGAGCAGAAGGCGGAAGATATGGACCTCTCGGGATCCACCATCCTGATCACGGGCGGGACAGGATCGTTCGGCCATCGTATTGCTCGCAGCCTGCTGCAGCACGCGCCCGCGGAGATCCGGATCTACAGCCGCGACGAAAAGAAGCAGTGGGAGATGCAGCGGGCGATCCCGGAGCTTCGGTTCATCATCGGCGACGTTCGGGACCGTCGCCGGCTCGAAGAGGCGATGCGCGGCGTCGACTTCGTGTTCCACGCCGCCGCGCTTAAGCAGGTGCCGTCTTGCGAGGTCGCGCCGGCTGAAGCGGTGATGACCAACACCCTGGGCTCCCTCAACGTCTGCGAGGCCGCGACTAAAGCCAAGGTGCACACGGTCGTTGCGCTCAGCACCGACAAGGCGGTCAAGCCGGTCAACGCGATGGGGATGTCCAAGGCGCTCATGGAGAAGATCGTCTGCGCCCAGAACCTCTATCCGAACCCCACGACCTTCGCTTGCGTTCGCTACGGCAACGTCATGGGGAGTCGGGGCTCCGTCATTCCGGTCTTCCTGGATCAGATCCGACGTGATGCTCCGCTGACCGTGACCGTTCCGCACATGACGAGATTCATGATGAGCCTTGATGACGCCGTGGATCTCGTATACATGGCGCTCACCTCGGCCCAGGGCGGTGAGACATTCGTCAAGCGAGCCCCTGCCTGCACGGTCGCGGATCTCGCCGATGCCATGCGGGCGAAGTTCAGCCCGCGTGGTGACGGGCACCCCATAGAGGTGGTCGGCATCCGGCCAGCCGAGAAGATCCACGAGGTCCTGGTGAGCGAGTACGAGATGCAGCGCGTGTCGCGCCACGACCAGTATTTCGTGATCTCGCCTGAGTACCGCCCGGGTGGGAACGTCGCCGATGCCCCGGTTGGCGCGGAGTACACGTCCGAGAACACGGACCGGCTCTCGGAGCGCTCGGAGATCATTGGGCTGCTCGATCGCATGGGTGAGACCGAGCACTACATCTGATGGTTGGTTCGGTGCCCCGCGCGGAGGCGAAAGGCCGCGTGGCCTTCGTGCTGGGTCATCGTGGGATGCTCGGTGCTGTCGTCCATCGCTATCTGCGAGAACGGGGGTACGCCGTCCTCACCTCGGAGAGGCGGTACGGCGGACAGTCGATCGACGAGCTCGTGCAGGAAGTTGTCGACTCGCCGGCCGGGGCGATCGTCAACTGCCTTGGCGTTATCCCGGCTTCCGGAGTGGCTGGACGGGAGATGATGATGGCAAACGCCCTGTTCCCGGTGCATCTTTCCTCGGTGCTTGAAGGGAGACTGCTGATCCATGCCAGCACGGACTGCGTGTTCGACGGCCGCCGGGGGTGGTGTCGAGCGGACGAACCGCCGAACGCCAAGGATGCCTACGGACTCTCGAAGCTCGTCGGCGAGGCGTGCGTTGCGGCACCGAATGTCGTGGTCCTGCGGACCTCGATTGTCGGTCCGGCGGCTGGCGCCGGCCGTGGGCTACTCGGATGGTTTCTGCGCCAGGAGAGCCCGGTTGACGGTTGGACGGATCACCTCTGGAACGGGATCACTACGCTCGCCTGGGCTGAGCTCGCAGCGAGGACGGTCGAAGGCAGTGGTCTGGGTCCGGGTATTCACCAGCCCACCACCGCCCAAGAAGTCACGAAAGACGAGTTGCTTCGGCTGTTCGGCGAAGTATTCGAACACCGAGTCGACATTCGGCCCGTGAGGACGGAGCTAGCCTGCGACCGCACCCTTCTTCCGACCACGGCAATGCCCCCCCTGCGTCAGCAACTGATCGCGCTCCGAGCATGGATGAATAGCTGAGCCCGGATTGACCTCCTACGGGGCCAGGAGCGTCTGCGGCGCCGACTTCGGCTCCGACCCCGCCTTGGGGCGTGGGCGACGATCGGGCTCCATTCTCCAAGCCCGAACGAGTAGATAGCCGCTCCCGAGCAACAGCAACCCGCCAATGGCCGCCGAGAGCAATAGTCGAACGGCGCTTATCCCCTGGTGTTCGAGAGACGCAGGCAAGCCCAAGGCACTCAACCCAAAGTCGTAGCGGACTGCGTTGGTCCACACCATCAGACCCAGTGAAAACAAGGAGATGCCCGACACGATAGAGACCATGCGCGGGACGACCTGGCCCGATCGCAGGAGCAACAGCAGCACGAACCCCAACGCGAATGGCAAGGTGTAACGACCCTGCCACCAGGCTGGCCAAGTTGCAGCGCCGGCCGCTTCGATGGCGCTCGGCAGAATCACAATCCCGACTATTCCACACATCGTCACGGCCCTCCTAATGGAGGGCAGCCGGATCAAGAGCATTCCCCACGCGATGATGTTCGTGATAATGAGCAGGACGGGCGGCGAGGTGTCGTTCCAGCCAAGGATCCCAAACATCTGCTCTACCCGTGTGGGAAGTAACACAAGGGATATGGCGAACCAGAAAGGGAAACTGAGGACACCGGGAGGGCCGTAGACCGTGCCATTCAGACTAGGTGCCAGCGTCGGGTGGCCAAGAGCCCACAGTGCCCCGAGGACGATTCCCGGAGCCACCGCACACGCGACACGGACGAGCAATCGTCGGTCTATCGAGGGGGCGAGGGCAATGGCGGACAGGGTCAAACCGGAAGCCCAGATGAACCCGAGTGGCCTGGCGAGAGAAAGGGCGACGCTCGCGACGACGAGTATTAGCGTTGTTGTCGTCGGCCACGTTTCGGACCGGAGCGACTGACGACCCCACACTGCCTCGGACAAGACGGCCGCCAGGACGATGCCACATGTGATCTCCCAGCCGCTCGGATTGACCACGATCCCCATGAAGACCGCCAACGGCGTCGAGATGAGCAGGAGGAAGGTTCCCCACAACTTGTTTCGGCGCCGCATGTAGAGACTGAGAAGAAGCAGCGCCCCGAAATTCAGGATGAAGGAGGCCAGTCGGCCGCCAATATCCGCATATTCGGCCCCTATCAGGGCGGTTGCAAGCCTCTGTCCGATACCGACAACCCAGTAATAGGGCGGCGCGTAATTGAGGACCATCGAAGTTGACACCATCACCTGGGCCGACGAGCGTGGTGGCATGCAGCCGGCGGTCATGGTCGGCTCATGGGCGAAGCATGGGTCGACCAATAGCGACTCGGGGACGGAGAACCATTCGATCGAACCGGGACGCAGTCCGTGCCCAGATAGGTACCAAGCGGTCACCTCGTGAGATGACTCGTCCGGCCCGGCCGATGGCGGGGTCGAGACAAGCATTCCGAGGCCGGCGATAGCGATCAGAAGCCATCCAATCAGAGCGGACGGTCGGCCAAGACCGCGAAGTCGACTGCCCGGTGCATGCATGCCGAGCGCCGGCTCCGAGGTTGGCTGATCGAGCGGCACCCGGGTCAACTCGTCATGCATCTACGCACTCAATCCTTTCCCGACAACGCGCCACTCGCTTGAGCATTCGCAAGCGCCCAGCCTGACGGCAACGCAATCGTAGCCGCACAATCGACCGCCGATTCGGTCGCAGGGTGTGGCCGGGCTCTCGACCCGCGATTCGATGATCTGCCTGAGTGCGACCCTCGCTTGGCGACAACCACCCGAAGGTTAGACGGCGCCGATTGGAGGAGGAGGGGTGGAATGCGTCTCCGGCTCGATGCCCGGGCGAAGGTCGGGCACCATCCTCTTGGCCTGAACGAGTAGATAGATGCTGGCCAGCAACAGCAGCGCGCCAACTCCCATCGATAGCCACAGCCGAACGGGGCTGAGCCCCTGCTGGTCGAGTGACACGGGTACGCCGAAGAGGTCAACGCCGAAGTTGTAGCGGAATGCATTGACCCAGACCATGAGTCCCATGGACGCGAGGCAGATGCCGGACACGGCGGAGATGGCGCGCGGGATGAGCTGGCCCGATCGCAACAACCACAGCAGGGCGAAACCGAGCGCGAACGGCAAGGTGTAGCGCCCCTGCCACCAGACGGGCCCGAATGCCCAACCGGCGGCTTCTATGACGCTGGGCAGAACCACGATCCCGAGCACTGCGCACGTTGTTGCTGCCTTCCCAATCGCAGGCAACCTGCGTAGAAGCGCGCCCCAGACCAGGACGTTCAAGACGAAGAGCGGCAAGGGTGCGGGCATGAATCCGAGGACTCCGAACATCTGCCATAGGTGCAGCGGCAGAAGCGCCAGGGAGAAGGCGAACCAGGTGATGAGGTTGCCGACGGTGATTGGGCTGGGCTCCGTGCCGGGCACCGCGCCTAATGCATGGTGACTAAGTGTCCACAACAGCCCAAGGATGATTCCCGGAGCCACGGCGCATGCGACGCGCACCAGCAGCCGTCGGTTGATAGATGGGGCCAGTGTGAAGGCCGACAACGTCAAGCCGGCAGCCCAGACGAAACCCAAGGGCCTTGCAAGCGAGAGGGCGATGCTCGCGCCGACTAGAAGCGCCGTAAGGGATCTCGGCCAGACCGCGGACTCGCGCGACTGACGACTCCATACGGCCTCGGCCAGGATCGCGGCCATGACAATTCCCGAGGTGATCTCCCATCCGTTGGGGTTGACCACGCTCCACATGAAGGCTGCCATCGGCGTCGCGACAATGAGAAGGATCGTTCCCCACACCTGGTTTCGTCGGCGCATGTAGATACTCAGGAGGAACAGCGCCCCGAAGTTGAGGATGAAGGAGGAGAGCCGACCGCCGATGTCTGCATACTCGACCCCTACCAGAGATGCCGCCAGCCTCTGCCCGGCGCCGACGACCCAGTAGTAGGGCGGCGGGTAGGGTAGAACCCGCGAGTTGGGCACCAGCACCATGTCCGTGGAGCGTGGCGCTGCGCAACCGGCGTTGATCGTCGAGTTGTTGAAGCAAGGGTCGTACGTGAACGACACCGGGACGGAGAAAGCGCCGTCAGACATGGGCGGCAGTCCGTGCGCCGACAAATACCACGCGGTCAACTCATGGGCCGGCTCGTCCGACCCTGCCCCTTGCGGGGTGGAAATGAACATCCCGAAGCCGGCGATGGCGAGCAGCAGCCACCCAACCAGGGCGGATGGTCGGCCAAGACCGCGTCGTCGACCGGCCGGCGAACGTGTCGCGCCAGACGCCTCGGACGTTCCCGGAGCGGGCTCTGCCGTGGCCTCGACGCGTACCGGGGGCGTCAGATCGTCAGGCTTGGCGCTTCTCATTCTTCCCTCGGCGGCAAGTTTGTCGAATACCTGGTCCGGCTGCAATTGCACCATGGAGCGCGGACATGATAGTGGCCGTCGAGGGGTCGCCGTGAGTGCCTGTCGCCGTGAGTGCCTGGCCCTCGGCGGCGCGTGCATGATGGCGTATGCACGAAAAAGAGCCCGTCGGTGCGAACCGGCGGGCTCCAGAACTGCGCGGGATGGCTACCGGGTTGAGGCGGCTTTGCTGCGGCTGTCGACGCGGGCCGGATGGCCTGCCTCCCAGGCCTCGATGGCCGGGAGTTGGTTGAGGACGTAGCCGACCTCGTCCGTGCCGGCCAGGATCATCGTCCGGGCGAACGGGTCGATCTCGAAAGCGAAGGACGAGCCATCCGGGAGCGTGACCTTCTGGACTTCGAGGTCGACGGTCCACTCGCCGTCCGGGTTGGAGGCGACCAGCGCCTGAAGCGCCGCGTGCTGTTCGGCGGAGACGACGATCGGCAGCAGTGCATTCTTCATGGCGTTGCCCAGGAAGATGTCCGCGAAGCTGGTCGAGATGATGGCCCGGATGCCCCACGCCCGCAGCGCCCACGGCGCGTGCTCGCGCGAGGAGCCGGAGCCGAAGTTGTCGCCGACCAGCAGGATCTGCTTGCCGGCGTTGACTGGCTCATCGATGAAGGACGGTGGAACGCGCCGCGCCCCGTCCGGCGTGAAACGCCAGTCGAAGAACAGCGCATCCGCCAGATTTGCCTTATCGGTGATCTTGAGGAACCGGGCCGGGCAGATCTGGTCCGTGTCGATGTTGGACCGCGAGATGGCGATGACGCGGCTCGTTGTCTTACTGAACGGTTCGGGCATGTCAGTGGGCCTCCACGGCCGAAGTAGCGGCGGCGGCAGCCACCAGTGTCCGCGGATCGGTGACTACGCCGGTGACGGCGCTGGCTGCAGCGGTGAGCGGCGAGGCCAGGAACGATCGCCCGCCCTTGCCCTGCCGGCCCTCGAAGTTTCGGTTCGAGGTGCTGATGCCGTACTGGCCGGGCTCAAGCTGGTCGCCGTTCATGGCGATGCACATCGAGCAGCCGGACTCACGCCATTCGGCGCCGGCCGCGCGGAAGACCTCGTCGAGGCCCTCGCTCTCGGCTTGCTTCTTGACCTGCTGGCTGCCGGGCACGACGAGAACCCGAAGGCCCTCGGCGACCTTGCGGCCGCGCAGAACGGAAGCCGCGGCGCGCATGTCCTCGATCCGGCCGTTGGTGCACGACCCGATGAAGACCACGTCCAGCTTCTGGCCGGCAATCGAGGCGCCGGCGGTCAGGCCCATGTATGCAAGCGCTCGCTCGAGGTCTTCGCGGAAGGCCGGCTCGACATCCGCCGGGGAGGGGATCAGGCCGGTAACGGCCATGCCCATGCCGGGGTTCGTGCCGTAGGTGACCATCGGCTCGAGCTTGTCGCCGTCGATGACGATCGTCTTGTCGTATGTCGCGCCTTCGTCCGTCGGCAGCGTCTTCCAGAACGCGACCGCCTCGTCCCAAGCGGCGCCCTGTGGCGCGAACTTGCGACCCTTCAGATAGGCGAACGTGGTTTCGTCCGGGGCTATGAGACCGGCGCGGGCGCCGCCCTCGATCGACATGTTGCAGACCGTCATCCGCTCTTCCATGGAAAGCGCGCGGATGGCGTCACCCGTGAATTCGAAGACGTGACCAGTCCCGCCGCCGACGCCGATGCGGGCGATCAGGGCCAGGATTATGTCCTTGGCGCCGACGCCCGGCTGGAGCCGGCCGTCGATTTGCACGCGGAACGTCTTGGGCTGGCGCTGCAGCAGAGTCTGCGTGGCCAGGACCATTTCGATCTCGCTCGTCCCGATGCCGAACGCCAGCGCCCCGAAGGCGCCGTGTGTCGCGGTGTGGGAGTCGCCGCAGACGATGGTCATGCCCGGCTGCGTCAGCCCCATCTCCGGCCCGATGACGTGGACGATGCCGCGCGACGCCGAGCCGCGGCCGTAGAACGGGATGCCGAACTCGCGGCAGTTTTCCTCGATTTGGGCGAGTTGCTTGCGTGCCAGTTCATCCAGGATCGGCAGCGACGGATCCGTCGTGGGGATCGAATGGTCCGCGGTTGCGACCGTCTGGCCGGGCTTGCGGACCTTCGCGCCACGAGCGCGCAGGCCGGTGAACGCCTGGGGGCTGGTGACCTCATGAACGAGGTGAAGGTCAATCGCGAGAATTGACGGGGCCCCAAGTTCGGACGCCGCCACGTGACTGTCCCAGATCTTTTCCACCAGGGTGCGCGGTTTATCAGCCATATTCCACTCGCGATCGCTTGCCCCGCCTCATCGGCTGGCCCAGGCCAGCCGCGCGGACGGGGGCTATCGAGAGTACCAGATGAGGGCAAGTTGGGGCCGCGAGGGGTCCATCGGGTGCGGCCCTCGCCAGTCGTTGGGGCCGCGAAGGCCCTATTTGGGCTCACGCCAACTCGAACGCCTGCTTCAGCTTGATGTCGCGCGACGAGCGGCCCACCTGGACCTCAAACCGGCCCGGCTCCATGCGCCAAGAATGGCGGGCGGCGTCCCAGTAGGCCAGGTCGCGATCCTCAAGGGCCATCTCCAGATCGATGGTTTCGCCGGGCTCCAGACGCACGACGGCAAAGCCCTTCAGTTCGCGCGGCGGACGCGGCACGGACGCCTCCAGATCCGCGACATACACCTGGACCACTTCTTTGCCGGCCCGCTTTCCGGTGTTGCGCAGCTTGACGTGTAGCTCCATCGGTTCGCCGTCGGCCAGGCCGTCCGAGGCCAGGGTCAGCGACTCGAACTTGAAGGTTGTGTAGCCGAGCCCATGCCCGAAGGCAAAGCGAGGTTCTATGCCGGTGGCATCGAAGCCTCGGTAGCCGACGTTGACGCCTTCGGAGTAGACGAGTTCCTCGTTGGCGCCCGGCGTTGTGCTGTAGGCGGGGAAGTCCTTGGCGCGCTTGGCGATTGAAACCGGCAGGCGGCCGCCCGGCTCGACGATGCCCAGCAGCACGTCCGCCAGGGCGTTGCCGAACTCCTGGCCCGGAAGCCAGGCATAGATGACGGCGGCGACTTTGTCCGACCAGGGCAGGTCCATCGGGCAGCCGGCGTTGACGATCACGATCGTCTTCTTGTTCACGGCGGCAACTCGCTCGACCAGCTCGTTCTGGCGGCCGGGAAGCGTGGTGGTCTTGCGGTCGCGACCTTCGGTTTCCCACGAGGCGTCTGTGCCGACGACCACGATTGCGACGTCGGCGGCTGCCGCTGCGGCGACGACGGGCGCGATTTCATCGCCGGTCTTGAGCGGACCGCAGCCGATGGAGAGGACGCTCGGGTTGTGCGTGGTGGAATGAACCTCGCCCACGACCAGGACTCGCTTGGCGGCCTCGAACTCGAAGGCGGCGCCTTGCTCCTTGCCTTCGAACAGCGCGGTCGGGACATCGATGCCGGGCGGTTCGTGCCACTCGTCGGCGGCCAGCACTCCGTCCACGAAGAGCCGCCGTCCTCCGAGGCCGCGCATTGCGACTTGGTGCGGGCCGCTCGCCGCCGGCGTTGCCCAGGTGGAAATCCGAACCGAAAAGTCGTTCTGGATGATTCCGGCCGGCAGGTCCCCGAAGAGGTGAAGGTCGCTCGACTGGACGGTATAGCGGACGTCCGGCTTGTCGCCCGGCTCCTGGCCTCGGAAAAACTCGACCGTGAGGCCGGGGTTGCCGTCCAGGTCCTGGAGCGCCATCCGAGTGAGCGGCGGCAGGAACTTGTCGATGCCGGGGCCTGCCTCGTGGGCGATCTTTACGCTCGCCGGAAGTGCGGTCCGGAGGCCGTCGAGCGGGCTGACGGCGTACGGCGCGTCGATATGCGCGGCGCCGCCGCCCTGGGTGCAGGGAGTGGCAGCATTCGGCCCCAGCACGGCGACCTTGCGCAGCTTGGCCCCGTTGAGCGGCAGAATGCCGTTGTTGATGAGTAGCACGAAGGACTCCGCCGCTGCCCGCCGCACGATCGCGGCGCCGTCGGCGTCGGAGAGTAGGACCAGGGCGCCGGGAGCTGCGGGCGCCGGGGCCGGGACTGCCGCTACTGGCTCCGCCGCCGAGACCGGCCGAGCCGACTTCGCAGCGCCGTCAGTCTCGTGCGCCGCCACTACGTCGATCTCCTGATCAAGCGGCAGCGCCCCCACGCGGGCCGCCAGCGTCAAAACGTGCAAGGCGGCGCAGTTGAGCGTCTCTTCCTCGACCTCGCCCCTCCGGACGGCGGCCGCCAGCTTGTCGCCTAGAAACCGCGGCGGCCCCGGCATCTCCAGGTCAAGCCCGGCCGTGGCATCGTCGATGGTGTTGTGCGTGGCGTGCCAGTCGGACATGAGTACGCCGTCCCAGCCGATCTCCTCGCGCAGGATGCTGCCGATGAAGAATCCGTTCTGCGAGCAGTGGACGCCGTTGACCAGGTTGTACGCGGCCATCATCGACCAGGCCCCGGCTCGCGCGACGGCCTCAAAGGGGAGCAGATAAACCTCACGCAGAGTCCGCTCATCGACGATGCAGTTGACCGTAGTGCGGTGAGCCTCCGAGTCATTGGCCACGAAGTGCTTGGGGCAGGCAGCTACGCCCTGTGACTGAATTCCTGCGACGTAGGCCACGCCGAGTTGCGCGGTCAGCATCGGGTCTTCCGAGTAGCACTCGAAGACGCGGCCGCCTAGCGGGGAGCGGACGATGTTGAGGACCGGTCCCAGCAGATAGTGAATCCCGGCGCGCCGAGATTCGAGGCCGATCCTGGCGGCAACTTCCGCCACGAGATCCACGTCCCAGGTGGCGCCGAGGCCCGTACCGCACGGCGTACAGGTGGCGCTGGAGCCCTTGGGGAAGGTCATGCCGCGGACGCCGTTGGGGCCGTCCAGCGTCAGCATCGGCGCCAGCCCGATCGATTCGACGCCGCCTGCATGCCAGGCATCCGTTCCCGAAGTGAGCTGGGCGCGCTCCTCGATCGTCAGGGAGCGGACGAGGGCGTCGAGACGCTCGACGGAGAAGGGGATCTGTCGCACGGTGTCAGCAGGCTGCGTCATCTCATCCTTCCGGAGTGGTGGCCCATCTCGGCTCGGGCGTGACCAAATCGTACTTCCGAATCGACACGCCGACCGCACGTTCGATCACCATATTTGCGACCCTGCTGTGGCATAACCTGTCTCGGGCGCTCGCAGTGGGCGTAACGCCACAGGGGACGGAAGAATGGCTAGAGCGAAGGACCTGCCGGAGGGTTCAGCCGGCGGCGACTGGGGCGAGGCTCAGCGGGTCCGGCGATCGATTGCGAGCCTGGTTGACCAGAAGGCCGCGGCCAATCGGCTGCTCACGTACGCCCTGGCCGCCGTCGTCGGTCTGATCGCCCTGGCGAATATTCCTCGCCTTCAGAGTTCGTATCCCTCAGGCATAGACGTCGAGATCCCGCTGCGCGCGGCGGCCCACTGGGCCTCAGGCGCCGCCGTCTATCCCGCTTCGGCGATGCAAGTTCAAGGCGGGCCGGAGCTGCCGTACCTGTATCCGCCATTTCTGCTGCCGTTCCTGGCCCAGGTCACCTCCTTCCCGCACGGCACGGTGATCAACGTTTGGTTCTGTATCTGCATTCTGGCCGCCACATGGACCTTCCGGCGGCTCGCGATTCCGTGGCTCGCCGTTCCCTGTCTGCTGGCCTGGCCTCCCACCGGCGAGGCCTTGGTCGTCGGCAACATCCAGATTCTGCTGTTCGCAGCGTTCGTGGCCGTCTTTTACGAACCTCGCGCCGGCGTGCTAAGGCAGCGGCCTTTGCGGCGCGACCGGGATCTGCTGAACGGAGTGCTGGCCGGATTCACGGTGGCGATCAAAGTTGGCAACTTCCCGGCGCTGATCTTCCTGGCCAGGCGGCGTTTTCGGGCCGCCTTTCTGGCCGCCGCGGTGTTCATTCTCATCGTGCTTGCGACACTGCCGTTGACCGGCACCGCCATCTACTTCGACTGGCTGGCCCAGCTGCAACGCGCCTCGGACCCGAATTGGGCTCCCGGCGGGATCACGTTGTCGCACCATATCGGCGTGCCGGACGCGGTCACGGTGGCCATCGGCATTGCTGCGGCGCTGCTGCTCCGTGGCCCCGACTCCGTGGCCTGGCTTGGGATTGCGCTGATACTTGCCACACCGAATGCGCACGGCCACACGTTCCTCTTCATGCTGCCGGCACTGCTCATAATTAGAAGGGACATTGCGATCATGATTGGGGCGCTATTCCTGAGCTTCTGGACGGCGCCCATGTGGGCGGCGTGGGGGCTGGCGGCTGTTGTTCTGGCGGCCTCGAATCGCTGGCCGGAACTTCGCGTCTCGCGACTACAGGACCCGATCGCGTCCGGCCCTCGAGCCGGCGCCGGGGCGGAGGCAAGCGCATGACGATGGCAGCAGTTCGGGTCCGACTCTCCGTATATCGGAAGCCGACGATCCTGGGGCGCTCCATTTTCGGTTGCGTCCTTCTGGCCTGGCTGTTCTTTATCGTGCCGGCGATCCTAATCGCCGCAGGCCCCGAGGATCCGGGCGGCCGCTATTGGCTTGTGCCGCTGGCGGCGGGCGTCGTCCTGGCGGCGTGGTGGCTGCGGGCCGGCAAGCGAGCTAAGCGGTGACGGGCAACGAGCCGGTGGTGGCACCCACCATGCAAGGTCCCGCCGCCGATCGGGCTCGGCGGCGCTTCAAGCGGGTCATCTGCCTGGTCGTTGCCCTGTTCGGATGGGCTGACCTTTCAATCCTGGCCTCAGCGGGGCTGTCCAAGCGTCCTCCCGAAGCCGCCTTCGATCTGCAGCTCCTCCTCGATGCGGGCAGGCGGGTTGCGGCGGGCCAATCGCCATACGACTTCAGCGCCGTGGCCCACGGTCTGACCGGTCGGGACCTCTTCTACTCGTATCCGCCGATCGTTGCGCAGTTCTTCGCGCCATTCTCCGGAGCGCCCGCATGGCTGTTCCTGGTGTTTTGGGGCGCCGGCGCGGCGGCTGGTTTTGCCGTTTTCGCGGCCCTGCTGGCACGCTCGCCTGTTGGCCGGGCTAACTCGGGCGAGTGCGTTACTGCTCTGGACGCCGTCCTGGTCGCCATGGCGACTGCCCCATTCTTCTTCCCGTTCCTTGTGGGGCTCTTGTTTGGCAACGCGGATATCTGGTATCCCCTCCTCTTTGGGGCTGTGGCGTTGGCCCTGGCCTCCCGCGGATCGGTCCCGTCCCGGGCTGTTTCGATCGCTGGCGGGGCTGCGCTGGCCATCGCAACCGTCGTCAAGCTCCACCCGGGCACGCTGATGATCTGGCTCGCGGTCCGCTGGCACGTGGCGCGCGACTCGAACGGAGTCCGCGGCGCGCGACGCTCCCTGGCCATCGTTATAGGCTCGGCCGTCGTGACCGGCGCGGTGCTCTTGGCGATCAGTCTTGCGGCGGGCGGGATCGGCCCATGGCGCGACTACCTGGACTACCTGCGGGTCACCGGCAACGCCGACCTGGCGACCGGGGTGAACATCGGGCCAGCCAGCCAGTTTGCTCTTCTGGCCGGCAATGGCGGTCTGGCCCACTCTCTGGCGGTGGTCTTTGGTCTGGTGGCGGTAGCGGCCACGGTAGTGGCGGCGCGGTGGGTGCGGGACCCGCTGGAGAGTCTCGGTTGGGGTGTCGTGGCCTCGCTCATTGTGCTGCCGGTGACCTGGTACCACTACCCGGTGGCGCTGATGCCCATCGCGCTGGCGGCCTGGATGCGCAGCCGCGGCTCACCGAACGGCCGTCGCGTGACCGCGACCCTGCTCGGGGCGTACGTCGTGGCGGACGCGGCGATCCTGGCTCCGGTCGTGCTCTGGGCGGCGGTGGCGTTGCTGTTCGTAGGGATTCGCAGTTCCCGTCCTGTCGACTTGGGCCTCGCGGCTTCAGCGCCGGTCTGATGGGCCACATCATTCCGCGAATCCGGGCGGCCTCTCGGGCAGTCCTGGCCGAACCGCCGCGCCCGCCTCTACCCGGCGCAGGTTTGGAGCCCGGGTTCAGGCGACGCTGGCTGTGGTTCTTCCTTCCAAGCACGTTCCTCCTCTTTTGGCTGCTCAACCTTGCCGTCGGGTTTGCCTGGCAGACCGTTGGCCTCGATGCTCGCATCTATTTCCACGGCTCCGCCGCATGGGTGGCGGGCGGGAACCCATGGGCCACCGGTGCATTGCTGAACGGACGCGAGTTCAGCTACGCCGGCCTGCCCCCAACGGTGGTCATGTTCGCTCCTGTGACGCTGTTGCCGGAAGAGGTGTTTGTCTGGCTCTGGCTGGCCATCTCGCTGGCCGCGGCCGTCGTTGTGATCCGGGCTTTGCGCTTGCCATTCATATGGGCCCTGTATCCGCCGCTTCTGTTTGGGGTGATCGCGGCCAACCCGCACGTCGTGATGCTGGCTCTTCTGGTTGCCGGAGGCACGTGGGGTGGCGGCTTGGCCTCTGTACTCAAGGTCGTGGCCATTCCGCCACTCTTTGGCGAGCGGCGCTGGCGGGCGCTCATCATTGCGGCCGTGGTCATCGGCGCCTCGGTGCTGCTGCTGCCGGGGCTGTGGTGGTCATTCCTGCATCAGGCCGCGTCGGTCCAGAACACGATCCACTCCGAGTCGGGCGGCGGCTTGAGCGCCTGGGGCGTGCCGTTGGTGTTCGTGCCTACGTTCATCTCGTTGTGCGTCCTGGCACGCTTCGACATGCGAGCGGCGGCCTGGCTCGTTGTCCCGGCCCTTTTTCCCACAACTCAGTACTACTACGCGATGTTCGCCCTGCCCGTCGATCCGTTTCTGGCGGCCGCCATGGCCCTGCCTCTGCCGTTTGCGCCGCCCCTTGTGACAATCGGCTATACCGTGGTCCGACTCGGCATGGCATGGAGACGCCGGTCGCGCGTCGCGCCGCAGCACTTGCCGGTCGCCGCGTCGGGTTCCTGATCTCATGATGCTTCGGCCGTCCCACCATCGCACATCGCCCTGTCTACAATTCCATCGACCAATCCTGCTCCCCACGATTCGCCCCGATCGACACATGGGAGCCCTCGCAGGGGAGTCCTGATGTTCGATCGTCTCGGCTGGGTAGTGCTTCGACTCCGGTACGTCTTCGTGCTCGGCTGGCTAATTGCGGCCGTCCTGTTCGGGGCGTTGGCTCCGTCGCTTGCGAAGGCCGGCTCCGCCGATGAAACGAGCTTTCTGCCCAGCGACGCTCAGTCGCTCGCCGCACGGGCCGTCACCGCCCAGGCGTTCCCCAGCGACTACGCGCCCACCGTCGCCCTGATCGTCTTCTCCCGGCCCGGCGGCCTGACCGACGCGGACCGTCTCGCCATCGAAGGGTTGAGGCCGTATTTCGAGGGCAGCGGCCATCAGGACGCAGTGCTTCGCTACGTTACGGCCGAAGGCTCCCCGTCCTCGGCCTCGATGCTGCGCAGCTTCGACAACGTCATCGAGTTGGCTCGCGTGGATATGAGCACGCCGTCGTTCCTGCCGCGCACAAATGACGCGGTGGATGCGATCCGGGCTCACCTGTCGACATCAGGTGTCTTGCCCGCCGGCCTGGCGGCTCAGGTCAGCGGCCAGGCCGGCATCGGCCGCGACTATCTGAACGCGATAAAGGACGGAACGGATCGGACGACTCTGGTCACGATCGTGCTGGTTGTGCTGGTGCTTCTGCTCATCTATCGAGCCCCTCTGGCGGCCCTGGCCCCGCTCCTGACGATCGGCTCCGCCTTCATGGTGGCGCGCGGAATCCTCGGCTTCATGGCTCAGGGCGGCTGGCAGCTCTCGTCCGTGCTGGACTCGTTCATCGTGGTCCTCGTCTTCGGCGTGGGCACGGACTACACGATCTTCTTCATCTCGCGCTTCCGCGAGGAGTTGGCCCATCGCGAGCACGACGAGGCCCTGAGGGTCACGGTCAACCGGATCGGCGCCGTGATTGCGGCATCCGCGGCGACGGTGATCGTGGGCCTGGGGTCCATGGCCGCGGCCCGATTCGGGATGATCCAGACCACCGGCCCGGCCCTGGCGATAGCCGTCTTTGTGACGCTGCTGGCGGGCCTAACGTTGACTCCATCGCTGCTGGCCATCTTCGGCCGGCACATCTTCTGGCCGCTGCATGAGGCTACGCGCGCGGCGCCCGCCGGCGACCTGGCCGGGGGCGCAAACGCCGGCGCGCACGGCCCCGAGCGCGGCATCTGGGCATCTCTTGCCCGCCGTATTACCGCTCGGCCGGGGGCAGTCTCCGGGCTGGTTCTGGTCTTCCTGATCGTGCCCGCCCTCTGGCTTCCGCAGCTGAAGCAGAACTTCGACGTCCTCAACGAGCTTCCGTCCGGCGTCGAGTCGCGGCAGGGATATGAGACGCTCGCCAAGCATCTGGCGGAGGGCCAGCTTATGCCGGTCACCGTACTGGTCAAGCTGCCGAGTTCCTCGCCGGCCTGGTCGTCGCAGTCGGGGCTTGCCGGCATCGGTGCCCTGGAAAGCCAGATCGCCGGACTGGCGGATGTCAACTCCGTGCGCAGCGTGGTGGACCCGATGGGCGAAGGCGTCGTTTCGGACCTCAGCCGTCCGTCGGCGCAACTGGCTAAGGCGGTCAAGCTGCTCGGCGGCGGCCCGCTGCCGGACATTAATGCGCTTCTCGGAGATAGCAGCCTGGCCACGCTCAATTCTTCTTCCGAATACGTGAAGGGCCTGGCGGTCGCGTACCCCGATCGTGATGAAGCCGACATGACCGCGACCAAGGCGGACCTGGACATTCTCGCAGGAGCCATCGTCGACGCCCGCAAGCAGGCCCTGGTCGCCAACCAGCTCGACGCCACGGCGACCCAGCTTGCAGCCCCAAACCCCGGCGGGCCGAAGAGTGGTCCCGCGACCCAACTCGCGGCCCTCAAGTCCTATCTGGACGCGCTCGGTGCCGCCCTTCCGGCCGTGACCGCCCAGCCGTCGTACAAAGCGGCGATGACTGCCATCGCGTCGTTCTCCGCGAGCCCCAGCCCTGACATGTACAACCAACTGCTTATCGCCCTTGGCGATCTCTCCACCTGGTTCAAGGCCCGACCGACCCCGTTCTACTTCGACGCATCGGTTGCGACCACGCAAGTTGCGCCCGGCGCCGATGTCCAGACGATCAGGGCTAGACTCCACGACGAGTTCGTCCGATTGGCCTCCGCCTTCACGCCGGCCGATTTGTACGCGTCGCCGGACCTGCTGTCCGCCTATGTTTCTGGCGACGGAACCGTGGCCCGCCTCTACATCACAACGGCAACCAATCCCTACGACACCCAATCATTCGACACGATCAGGAAGCTGCGGACGCTCCTGGCTTCGCCCCAGCCCGGCGTCCTGCCCGGCGCCACGGTCTACGTGGGCGGCGCCACGGCCGAGTTCGCGGATGTCCAGGACACCATCTCGGCGGATTTCCTGCGCGTGGCCGCAATCACGATCATCGGTATTCTGCTGGTCCTGATCCTGTTGCTGCGGGCATTCGTGGCCCCGGTCTACCTGGTAGTGACGGTACTGCTCTCCTACGCCACAAGCCTCAGCGTTTCGGCGCTGATCCTTCAGCACGTCTTCGGTCAGGCCGGCATCAACTACTTCATACCGCTCATAGTCTTCGTGTTACTCGTGGCCCTCGGATCGGACTACAACATATTCCTCATGTCGCGGGTCCGCGAAGAGAGTTCCGCGCGAGATCTGCGCTCCGGGATTCGGATCGCCTCCGCCAGGACCGGCACGGTTATCACTTCGGCCGGTCTGATCCTGGCCGGGACCTTCGGGGCGCTGGTGGCTTCGCCGCTTCAGCTGCTGTTCCAGGCTGGGCTGGCCGTTGCACTCGGCGTCCTGGTGGATACGTTCGTAGTCCGGAGCCTGCTCGTGCCCGCAATCACCGCCTTTGTCGGCGAACTGGCCTGGTGGCCGTTCCATAGGGGTGGGGCAAAGTAGGGCCGAACTACTTAGCATTCCGTGCCGCAGCGGCCCCCATGAAAACTCCTACCGCAGCCTACAATCGCTTGCCGGCTGGGCGTTTCTGCTCGACCGTTTCTGACGAGGGGTCGTCGATCCTGGGAGTGTAGAAATGCCGAAGCAAGCCGCTGCTGCCTCTCCGGTCAAGACACCGGTGCCGGCCGCAGCCGCTCGACCGCTCGACTGCATCGTTCTGGTCAAGCAGGTTCCGGACGTCTCCAACATCCCGGAGGACGCTTGGGATCGCGAAAAGGGGACCTTGAAGCGGGCGATGCTGGACAGCATCCTCAATCCCCTGGACCTCCAGGCGCTCACCTTTGCCGAGCGCATCACCGCGGCCACCGGCTCGCGGACAATCTACCTATCAATGGGGCCGCCCCAGGCTTGCGAGACGCTGGTCGATTGCATGTCGCGTGTTACCGGCGAAGCGATTCTGCTGACGGACCGCGCCTTCGCCGGCGCCGACACCGTGGCCACGGCCTATTCGCTGGCCTGCGCGATCCGGCGCATCGAAAAGGAAATCCTGGGCGGCAGCCGTGAGTATGTGATCGTCACCGGTATGCAGTCCGTGGACGGCGACACAGCCCAGGTTCCGCCGCAGATCGCCGAGGAACTCGGCATCGAGCACGTCGCCTACGCCCAGGGCATTGATGTCGGCGCGGAGTTGCATATCCGCCGTATCGGCCCGCAGGGCATGGAGACGGTCCGGCCGCTCAGGTACCCGGTGCTCATCACAGTTACGGCCTGCATGGATCCGCTCTATCGCTCGTTCCACCAGGCTCGCGAGGCGCGCGAGCGCAACGTGGTGGAGTGGAATGCCGCGTCCGTGGGTGCGGATCCCGCCCGGACCGGCCTCGCCGGATCCAGGACCCAGGTCAACCGCATCTTCTCGCCCAGCGAGGAGCGCTCCAAGGCTTGTGAGTTCTTCCACGAGCCGGCCGAGTTGATCGACGTGATCAAAACCCGCTACCAGTCTGCGGCTCAGGGGCGTGCTGCGGCGGTAGCCGAGTCGTACAACCTGGAAGGCCGGACGCCGTCGTATACCGGCGAGTTCTGGGTTCTCGCGGAGAGAGAGGGCGACGGGATCAAATCTGTCTCGATCGAGTTGCTGGCTAAGTCCCGCGAGCTGGCGGCCGGGCTCAACGCCTGCGTCGGTGCGGTTCTGCCGTGCGGTAAGGCCGGTGACCTCTCGGCCCAGTTGATTGCGGCCGGCGCGGACTGCGTCTACGTGATCGAGCATCCGCTCCTCGAAGAGTTCCTGCCCATGCCGTTCAAGGCGGCCATCGCCAAGATCGTCCGCGAACGCAAGCCGCAGGTAATGCTCTTCGGCGCCACGCCGATGGGCCGCGAGTTGGCGCCGCGAGTCGCCTACGCCTGCGACTGCGGCCTCACCGCCGACTGCACCAAGCTTGAAGTCGGTGACTACGCCAAGGGCGCCGTCAACCTGGTGGGCATCCTCAAGCAGACCCGGCCCGCGCTCGGCGGCAACATCATGGCCACGATCCTAACCAAGGACTCGCCGACTCAGATGGCCACGGTCAGGCCGGGCGTCTTCAAGGCGCCGCCGCCGGACCCGACACGCACCGGCGAGGTCATCCAGGTGAAGGCGGAGCTGAACGAGAAGGAACTGCGCGTCCGCTCGATCGCGGTCGAGTCGTTCGCCAGCAAGGCCTCCATCCGCGACGCCGAAGTCGTGGTCGCCGGCGGTCACGGCCTCCGGTCCAAGGCGGACTTCGAGAAGTACCTGAACCCGCTGGCCCAGGGGCTGGAGCGAGTTCTCGATGCCAACGTCAAGATCGGTGCCTCGAGGATCGCCGTCGAGGATGGCTTCAGCACCCACGACCACCAGGTCGGCCAGACCGGCACCACGGTGCAGCCGCGGATCTACATGGCCCTCGGCATCTCCGGCGCGGTGCAGCACATCTCGGGCATGCAGGGCTCGGAGATCATCATCGCTATCAACAAGGATCCAAAGGCCCGGATCTTCAACTACGCGGACTACGGCATGGTCGGCGATATCGAAACGATCGTGCCCGGGCTGATCCGCGAACTGGATGGTGGCAAGTAATGAAGCCGATCGATGTTCTGGTTGTCGGCGCCGGCCCGGCCGGTCTGGCCACGGCGATCCGCGTCCGCGAGCGCTTGAGTGCAGAGGGCCGCGAGGCCACCGTCGTCGTCATCGACAAGGCCTTTGGACCTGGTTATCACAACCTCTCCGGTGCGGCGTTTGAGGCCGCGTGCCTGGAAGAGCTGCTGCCCGGTTGGCGAACTGACCGCTCGATCCTCACGGACAACGTCTACCCGGTCAAGCGCGACGAGATGTATTTCCTTCTCGGTGGCGCCGCGATCAAGATCCCGCATTTTGTGGTGCCCAAGCGGATGCACCACAAGAGCGACGTCACTATTTCGCTCTCGCGCCTGGTTCAGTTCATGGCCCAGCGGGCCGAGAAACGGGGAGTGGAGATCTATCACGGCTACTCCGCTCGCTCGCTCATCGTTGAGGACGGCGCCGTCAAGGGCGTGAAGCTCGCCGACGTGGGTCTGGACAAGGCCGGCGAGAAGAAGTCGAACTACCGGCCCGGCGAGGAGATTCGGGCGAAGGTCACGATCCTGGCCGATGGCACGCATGGCGTGTTGAGCCAGCAGTTCGGCGAGCTCTTTGGCCGGGGCCGCAATCCGCAGGTCTACTCGATCGGGATCAAGGCCGTGGTGCAGTTTCCAGGCGAGAATCCGTTCGGCAGTGGGCGCGTCGTCCACACGCTTGGTTCCCCCGCGCCGAGTAGCGTTTTCGGCGGCGGCTTCATGTACAGCCTGGGCGAGAAGACCGCGGCCGTCGGCTTGATCCTGGGCCTGGACTGGAAGTACGGCGACTTGAACCCGCAGCGCGAATTCGAGCGATATCGCGCCCATCCGTTCATCGAGAAGCTGCTCAAGGGTTCTGTGACGCTGGCCACCGGCGCCAAGACGATCCCCGAAGGCGGGTTCTTCTCGCTCGGTGCCTTGACGGCTTCGGGAGCGATCGTCGTCGGCGACGGTGCCGGCTTCGTCAACATGGAGAAGATCAAGGGCATCCACTACGCCATCGGCTCCGGTATCTGCGCCGCCGAGACGGTCGGGGACGCGTTTGCCGCCGCTGACTTCGGGGCGGCTGCGCTGGCGCCCTATCGAGACCGACTCGAGAAGCGCGGCATCATGCGCGAGCTGGAACACGCCCGCAACTACCGCCAGAGCTTCCACCACGGGCTCTACTTCGGAACGCCGCTGTCTCTGATCCAGAGCAAGCTGCCGATGAAGCTCAAGACTCATCCGGACGCCACAGGCACCAAGCCGGGCAAGCGCCTGGGCCGCAAGGATCCGGGGCGCATGGATCAGGCCACGTTCGTGTCCCTCACCGGTTCACTCCACCGAGAAGACGAACCGTCGCATGTCACCATCCTGGATCCGGCGAAGTGCGTCGAGTGCGAGGCTCGTTTCTCAAACTCATGCATCCACTTCTGCCCCGGCCAGGTCTATCGCTGGAGCGGCGAGTCCGCGTCCGTGGTGTTGAGCCCGTCCAACTGCCTTCACTGCATGACCTGCACCGTGAAGTGCCCATACACGAACATCCAGTGGGTAGCGCCCGAGGGTGGCGAGGGGCCGCGGTTCAAGGCGATGTAGGGGGAGGGGTCTCTCGGCGCGATCAGTGCTGCCCGATCCTCGCGGCGCGATCGCGCGCATGTACGCAAGGTGCGTACGGCTTTGGGCGACTTCGCCGCCGACGCCCTCGCCGCCGACGCCCTCGCCGATCGGGTAACGCACCTCGACGCCGTGCCAGGCGCGCCGATTCCATGTCGGTTCGGGTCCGCCGCGCCCCCTCTTTCGAGCCCGGAAGGGCTCTCAGTGAAGCGCGCCATGGCGCAGTCGACCGGGATCCCGCCGATTTGTCGATTCCTCTACGCCTCTCGCTTACATGCGCAAGATCAGCGTTCCAGGCGTGGCCTCACCTGGCGGGCCGGCCTGGGAGCCCATGTCGCTAATGGCCAGCCGGGGCCTCGGGGGGTGCGAGAATCTGGTATGCGTACCAAGACTTTCCGCCGATACGACCAGGACAGTCTCCTGCTGATGCCGTCGTCAGTGCGTGACTGGGTTGCCTCCGATGGCCCGGCAGCCTTCATCGACGACGCGGTCAAGATGCTCGATCTTGCTCCTTTCCTCGCTGCCCACGATGAGCCACGAGGCATGCCGCCCTATCGCCCGGCGCTGATGCTCAAGGTCCTCCTCTATGGTTACCCGACAGGCGTGACTAGTTCACGCAAGCTCGAAGCTCGTCTGGCGTCGGATGTCGGTTTCATGTTCCTCGCCGGACAGTCCCGCCATTTCGCGAATCTCGAAGCTGGCCAGCGATATTCATGGCTACTTCTACAAGAAGGTCGATATCGCTGACCTGATCGAGGGCGTGAATGGCCTGACGGCGCAGTTCGACTCGATGCAGCCGATGACGCAGGGGCGTTCACAGCGTGGCTGAAGCAGGAGCAGAGCACCCTCCGCCGCACGCTGATCCGCATCAACATCATTCGGGAGACGAACTTCGTCTCCATCGGCTACCTGCTGGCCGACATGATCACGATCCTCTTCTGCGTCGGTCTTGTGCTGACCAACCTGGACCCGTTCTACGAGTCGCTCTTCTTTGCGGGCGTGATCTCGTATCTGATGATCTTCCTGCTCATGTTGATCCGCGAGTTGGACAATCCCTTCGGTTACATCGAGTCTGGCTCGAGCGCGGACGTAACCCTTAAGCCGCTGGACGACACCGTTGGCCGGCTGGCGAAGCTCGCCGAGACGGTCGCGGGCCCGAAAGCTGCTGCGGCGGTGGCTGCCGTGGCGGCGCCGGCAGTGGCTGCCGTGGCGCCGGCAGTGGCAGCTCGCGTGGCGGCAGTGGCAGCTCGCGTGGCGGCGTTGCAGCTCGCGTGGCGGCAGCGGCAGCTGGCGTGGCGGGAGTGGCAG
>OCZT010000132.1_pt1 | contig 68554 bp, 70 predicted proteins | sample 1539031 | NCBI WGS metagenome assembly OCZT01 (sample SAMEA3539308, study PRJEB22396) | soil metagenome | biome: tundra; feature: field; material: soil | place: USA | collected 2010-05 | depth 0.15 m
AAAGAGGTTTACAACTCAGAAAGCCTTCGTCCCTCACGCGGCGTTGCTGCGTCAGGCTTTCGCCCATTGCGCAAGATTCCCCACTGCTGCCTCCCGTAGGAGTCTGGACCGTGTCTCAGTTCCAGTGTGGCTGATCGTCCTCTCAGACCAGCTATCCGTCGTAGCCTTGGTGGGCCGTTACCCCGCCAACAAGCTGATGGACCGCGAGCCCCTCCCGAAGCGAAAAACATTTCCTCTACTTGTCATGCGACATGTGGAGGGTATTCGGTATTAGCACCGGTTTCCCGGTGTTATCCCAATCTTCGGGGCAGGTTGCTCACGTGATACTCACCCGTTCGCCACTAAATCTTTCGGAGCAAGCTCCTTGGATTCCGTTCGACTTGCATGTGTTAAGCACGCCGCCAGCGTTCATTCTGAGCCAGAATCAAACTCTCCATCAAGATTTTTCAAGAACCGAAGTTCCTTACGAATCAGAGAGCCAGACGAGTGACTCTAATACTCGCCTGACGACCAAAGGAACACGGGGTGCTCCTCTGGCCTACTACATACTTCTTTTGACGAACGACGCGTCCGGTTAGATCCGTCCATCGTCGCCCGTACTGGCTTTTGGCTCTCGTTCTTCCGTTTTCAAGGAGCGACATCACACACGACCGAAGTCGGAGGTATGAAGTACACCATCTCGGGATTTCTCCCTCGAATCTGTCACTAGGTTGCCCCAGTGACAGGGATGCCTACCCTACCAGCGCGAGGCCTAAAGACGCAAGTCCCAGGCCACTCTCGCTTCGAGCAGGAAGACCATATTAGCAGTTGAAAGATGCTCGCGCCGCGCCCTTTTCTCGCCCGCTTCGAGGCGACATTTTGCAAGATCGTACCTTCGACTACTTCAGTCGCGCAGTGCTCGTCACGTGAGTTTGGGCGAACTCCACGAAGGCGCTCAGCGTCGAAATGAGTCGCATATCGTCGATGTCGACCGCTCGTGAATTCAGTAACGCTTCCGTGCAGACCAGATAAGCCACACAGCGCGCCCGCGACACCGCCACGTTCAAGCGATTACGAGAAAAAAGGAACTCCGGACCGCGCGGCATGTCGGCCGCCGAGGACGTGGTCATGGTAAAAAACACCACCGGCGCCTCTCTTCCTTGGAACTTATCCACAGTGCCCACCTGCACGCCGCGCAGCGTGGGACTCCTTCGAAACCGCTCGCTTAGGAGGTTGACTTGGTCGTTGTAGGGTGCGACCACCATGAAGTCGCGAGGGGTGAGAGCGAGCGATTCGCCGTGCCGATTGACCCACGTCGTTCCCACCATTTTCTCGATCTGTTGGGTCACGACGTCGACTTCTTCTGTCGACTCCGTCGAACGGCGAACGTGGTGGGTCTCCAACCAGCGAAGGCCGGTTCCGAACTCCGTTGACTGTTGGGCGCAACTCGCGTGACTCGTCAGACGATCCTCGTAGATCTGCTTCGAGATGAACTCACAGATATCCGGGTGCATGCGCCACGTCTCGGCAATGAACACGCCGTGCGTGTTGGGGATGGTGAGGTGTTCACCCAAGACGTGTTGGAGCACGCTCGACCCCGATCCCCCCGGGTGTTCGGCCTTGGCGACTTGACTGAGTTGCAACGGGTCACCGAGTAACAACATGTTGCGCGCGCCGTTGGTGGAAGCCAGAGCGTCGGCCAAGGAGAGCTGACCCGCTTCGTCGACGAGTAAGAAGTCGACGGGACACTGACGCATCTCTTGATTGGCCCACAACCACGCCGTGCCTCCGACGAGATTGAACTCCCCCGACGTGAGATCCGTCTTCTTCTTGGAGTACTGCGCAAAGGGTAGCGACACGTCGTCGGCTTCCTCCTGCCAGCGCAGTGCGTGAAGGAGCGACGCGTCACCGGCGTCCTCGAAAACTTTGTAGGTCGCGGTCATCAAGTTGTCGATGGCCGGATGACTCATCGCCACCACCCCGACGCGCTTACCGGACGCAATGAGGTGATGAATGATGTGAGACCCGCTGTAGGTCTTGCCCGTACCCGGAGGACCCTGAAAGGCGACGAAACTTTCATCGAGGTGGTCGACCCACTGATAGACCGACGCCAATTCGTCGAGAAACACACCGCCGACGGGGCCGTGACCGCCAGTGAATCTCGGATCGTCGCCACGAAGCAGCGCCATCGACAGTCGACTCGCCGACCCGTGCACGTTGGGTTCGAGTACCTGGCGCGCCAGATCCTTTAACGCCGAGGCCTTCGCGGCCGGTCGAAAGTACCGGTCGCGCGTCAACACCGCAGGAACGCCACCGAGTTCTTCCTGCAGCGCGCCCCATCGAATCTTCACTTCGCGATTCTCGAAGTCAATTGCGGTGATCGATCCCTTACCGTAGGGAACACCCACGCCGGCGTAGAGGACGTCGCCCTTCGACAGCGAGTGGTCGACGGTCTGGTCAGGCCACGTCAGCACTATTTTTCGCGTGCGTTCGCGGCCCTCCGGCTCTTCGAATCGAACGAACTGCAGACTGGTCAGAAAGTCCATGTTCTCGTAGAGAACCGAGTAGTCACCGTTCAGCGCGACGTACTTCGGTGTCACGTCGGCGGACCGCTCTCGGCGCCAGTAGTTCAACAGCTCGCCCAGCAGGTACTCGGGACTTTCCTCACCGAAGCGATGAAGCCCCTCGACCAGTTCGTCAGTGTCGAGTTCGTACGGTTCGCGAGTAATGATCGCTTCGCGCCAGGCGAGATCCGCGGGACGCTGCTCGATCAGCCAGTCGCACAACGCTCTCGTGGCCGCCACGTCGTCGCGGTTGTAGCGGGCAATATTGCGGAGATGTGTCTCGTCCTTCGACGACATCCACTCCTCGTACTCCACGACCGCCCCGGCCCCGTGTTCGATGCCCGCCGTCCTCTCAAAGCCGACGAGACGCTCTAGATGCTTTAGCCCGTAGGACTCGGTCCCCACGCGCAGCGCGTTCTTGGCCACGAGGAAGAGGTCGACGAAGAGCCCGGATTCCACCAAGCTCGCGAAGAGGTTCTCGTCTTCCGCGTCACGCATAAGACGCTCAATCGTCGACTTTTCCGTGTGGTTGTAGTGATAGACGTGCATTTCTGGAAAAGCGTCCCGTCGAGCGGAGAAGAACTCGACCAGTCCCTTGATCATTGACTGTTGATCGTCAAGCGAGTGCGCCCAGCGCTCGTCGTAGTTCCACTCCCCGTTGGCGTCTTGATAGTAGAGACCAGCGAGAAACATCAGATCGTGTTGCGCGGTCCAAAAGGGATCGCCTTCGAAGTCGAAGAAGACGTCAGCCGGGTGGGGTTGGGGCATGAGTTCAAAACCGTGTCCGTACACCGGGTCATCACTGACTTCGACGTACTCGAACACTGGTGGTGACTCCGGACTCGTACGAGACTGCACTTGCAGCGCGGCCTGGCGGTGCAGGCGCCTCAGCTTCTCGTCGCGCAGATCGACCACCGGCTCTTCGCGCCGTCCCAACGCTTCAAGCGTGAGCACACCCGACGCTTCGAGCGCGTCGCGCTCCACCTGACGTGAGTTGGCGAGAAAGGCCAACGAGTCCTCCTGACGCCACTGCTGTTCGCAGTGGCCCTGAAACTCGCAGTACTCACACGTGACGCAGGGCTTTGGCTGCGTGACGATCGTTGACTGCTCGCTCTCGAGGAGCGCTCCGAGCTGTCGACGGAGTCGTCGCCAGTAGGGCAAGAACTCGTCGACGGAGAGCTCCTCGGTGCGACCGGAACCTAGCCAAATGTGCATCTTGCGTGGCGTGACGCCCGTCAACGCCGTCATGGCTTCTGCGTAGAAACAGAGTTGAAGAACGTGGCCCGGCTTTCCCTTGCTGCGGGTGAGTTTGGCGTCGACAGGTTCGTACGTGGCGACTGTCGCGTCAGAGCTCTCGGTCCGAACGAGAAAGTCGGCAATCCCTCGAATGCCGTCGTGCACGAAGGGCATTTGATAGATGACGTCAAAGCCCTTCTCCATCGGATTGCCCACTCGCTCGACCCACGCTTGGAATGGCTCGCCGGCGTTTCTACCCGGCACCTCATAGATCGTTTTACCCATGGCTTCGTAGTCGTCGAGACAGTTCGATTCGTGTTGATTGCCCTTGTCAATGAGAATTTCAGCGAGATCGTTCAACGGCGTTCGTTGCGTCGCGAGTAGCCCCGACTCCACTTGATTACTGAGCGAGAGATAGTGCCCGCAACCGAGCCACGACGAGATCTTGGAAGGGGTTAGAAGTCGTTCGACCATGCACTCTCACTGTAGGTTTCGACGTCGGGACTAAAGGGCACTCCCCTACTCTGACGAGGGCCTGTGACAGTGACCCCGAATGGCTAGAGACGTTGGCGGGCCTCGTCAGCGCTCTGGCGAAGTCGTTGCGCTTGATCGCGACGGGGTCCGGGGCCTGAGGCCCCCGGCGAACGCCGACGAACGAGGGCTTCGCCTTCGTCGAAGAGGTGATCGAAACGTTGATACGTGGGCGTGGCCGCCACCACGTCACGGAGCGGCCGCTTCTGAGCTACGGCCTTCGCGACGAGTTTTCCCACCTTCTCGTGAGCTTGACGAAAGGGCACGCCCTCAGCGACGAGCTCTTCGGCGAGGTCTACCGCTACCAGGAACTGATCGTCGGCGGCGGACTTCGCGACATCGTCGTTAAACGTCATTGACCGAAACGCCCCGCTCAATGCTCTCAACACCAGGAGGATCTGTCGCACGGAATCGAACAGTGGCTCCTTATCCTCCTGGAGGTCTCGATTGTACGAAAGGGGCAGGCCCTTCAACACGACGAGGAGGCCGGTCAAGTTGCCGACCAGTCTGCCGCTCTTCGCTCGAGCCAGTTCGGCCACGTCGCTGTTCTTCTTTTGGGGCAACATGGACGATCCGGTCGTGAAGTCGTCCCCGAGCGACGCGAAGTTGAACTCCGCGGAAGTCCAGAGCACCAGCTCCTCGCCGATGCGCGAGAGATGCACCCCCATCAGCGCCACGTCAAAGAGTGTCTCGGCCACGAAATCGCGGTCACTCACCGCGTCCATCGAGTTCGCGAACGTCGCGTCGAAACCCAGCAAGTCCGCCGCAATCGTTGGGTCGAGCGCCAGCGACGTGCCCGCGAGGGCGCCCGCACCGAGTGGCGAGACGTTCAAGCGATCGCGCGCGTCGAGGAGCCGATCCACGTCGCGCAGCAACGCGAAGGCGTGGGCGTTCAGATGGTGGCTCAAGAGAACGGGCTGCGCGCGTTGGAGGTGAGTGTAACCCGGGAGGTAGGCGTCTTCGTTCTTGTCGCCGATCTCGAGAAGGATCTCCACGAGAAAGAGACCGGCGCGCGCGATCTCACTGAGGGCGTCACGCGTGAAGAGCCGCAACGTCGTGGCGACCTGATCGTTGCGACTTCGACCCGTATGGAGTTTGGCCCCCACGTCACCGGCCAGCTCGGTCGCACGACGTTCAATCGCCATGTGCACGTCCTCGTCACCGGGCGCACGAACGAAGGAGCCACTCTCGAACTCGGAACGAATCTGCTCCAGCGTCGAGAGCAGGGTCGAACTCTCCTCGTCACTCAAGAGGCCTACGGCGGCTAGACCCTTCACGTGCGCGCTACTCCCCCGGATGTCGTGCTCGTAGAGCACGTGGTCAAAGGAGTAGCTCTCCGACAGGTTCCAGAGCGTCTCGTCCATGGGCGACGAGAAGCGTCCGCTCCAGAGTGTCATGACGTCGGCGGCGTAGCGTTCTTTGCGCCCTGACGCGCGGCCCAGGTCTTCACGCCGAGACCGTAGATGTGCACGTAGCCCTCAGAGTCGGCGTGTCGAAACGTGTCCGTGGCGTCGTAGGTCGCCAGTCCGTGGTCGTAGAGAGCTTTCGGACTGCGTCGTCCGACCACACGAAGGAGTCCCGGTGCCTCAAAGAGGAGACGAACGTCACCGGTGACGTGTCGCTGGGTGTCCGCAATAAAGGCGTCGAGGGCCTCTTTGAGCGGCGAGAACCACATCCCGTCGTAGACCAGTTCGGCCCAACGCGTTTCCAGACGAGCCTTTTCGTGGTGCACGTCGCGCTCGAGGACCATGTCTTCGAGCTCCGAGTGCGCGGTAATGAGAGCGAGCGCCGCCGGACATTCGTACACTTCGCGACTCTTGATACCGACGCGGCGATTTTCCACCATGTCGATCCGCCCGAAACCGGTGGAACCCGCGAGCATGTTCAGCGTCGCGATAAGCTCCGCGAGGTCCATCTCGACGCCGTCAAGTCCCGTCGGCACGCCCCCTTTGAAGTGAACGGTCAACTCGACCGGCTCGAGGTTGGTCACGCGCGTCAAGGTGTAGGGCTCTTCGGGGGGCGCCGCCCAGGGGTCCTCGATCGCGCCACACTCGATGGCCCGTCCCCAGAGGTTCTCGTCGATGGAGTAGATCTTCTCCTTGGTGGCCTTGATCGGAATCTCCCACTTCTGGGCGAAGTCCACGGAGTTGGCCCGGCTCATGCCCCAGTTGCGAGCGGGCGCGAGCACCTCGAGTTCGGGCGCGAGCGCGTGCGTGCCGACCTCAAAGCGCACCTGGTCGTTGCCCTTGCCCGTGCAGCCGTGCGCGACGGCCTGCGCGTTGAACTTACGAGCCTGATCGACCAGGTGACGGACAATTACCGGTCGAGAGAGCGCCGACACTAGCGGGTACTTTCCCTCGTAGCGAGCGTTCGCGACTATGGCCTTCGCGCAGAACTCCTCCGCCATTTCGCGCTTGGCGTCGACCACGACACAGTCCAGTGCTCCGGCGGCGAGGGCGCGCTTCTTAATGTCGGCGAAGCTCTCGGAACTTTCGACGTCCTGTCCCACGTCGACCAGGACACAGACCACCTCGACGCCCCACTCTTGGATCATCCAGCGTACGGCGACCGACGTGTCGAGTCCCCCGCTGTAGGCAAGTACGACTCGCTTAGCCATCTCTACTTCCCCTTCAACTTCTCGTGAACCACTTCGCTCAATCCGGCCAGCACACGAAACTCGGTTGCCAACGACGCTCCGCCATGTTCTTCGGCGGCGATGACCAAGATGGTGTCGTCACCGGCAACCGAACCGAGTACGCCTCGCAGGGCGCTGCGATCGAGCGCCGACGCCACCACGTGCGCGCAGCCCGGCGGCGTTCGCACGACCACGAGATTAGAGGAACTTTCCACGGACACGACCCACTCGCCCATCATTCGTCGAAGGTGATCGTGCGGCGCGGGCGCGAGCTTGGGTGAGGCGGCCATCACGATTCGTCGAGCCCCGTGTTCGTCACGAATCTTTAGCGTGCCGAGTTCTTGGAGATCGCGCGTCACGGTCGCTTGGGTGGCGGCGATGCCCTCGCCTCGCAGTCGTGTCACGATCTGCGCGGCCGTGGAGATGACGTCGTGATCGATCAACTCTCCGATTCGATGCTGTCGTTGGGTCTTGGTCATGACTCTCCTTTTATCCAGCGCAACACGCCGATCATCGCCGAGCGACGGTGAAAGACTTGTCGCCAGACGCGCGAGCGTTCGCTGTCTAGTACTTCGTTCGTAATCTCGTCACCGCGATGCGCCGGTAGACAGTGCATTAAAATCGCGTCCTTCTTCGTCACGCCCATCAACGCCTCGTTCACTTGAAACGCCGTCAGCTCCGCGCGTCGAGTCGCCGTTTCCTCTTCAAAACCCATGGAGACCCACGCGTCGGTGTAGACCACGTCGGCGTCCTTGACCGTGTCGTAGGCACTGTCACAGAGGCGTAACGTCCCGGGGCCGTCCACGACCGAGGGGTCCTCTTCGCCTCCCGGCGTGAGTTGATAGCCCTCGGGAGAGCCCACGGTGACGTTCACGCCCAGGCGCAGCAGGGCCACCGCCAACGAGCGCGCGACGTTCGTGGCGTCGCCCACGTACGCCACCTCGAGGCCCGAGAGCGTCGAGACGTCGCCCTCGGTGAACTCGTCGGCGATGGTGAGAACGTCGGCGACGGCCTGGGTCGGGTGCGCCACGTCGCTCAGCAAGTTGATGAGCGAAAGTCGGTCACTGGTGGCTTCGCGCAGACGAGCGAAGACGCCGTGGCGGCGAACGCGCAACGCGGCGATGGCGTACATCTCGGCGATGGTTCGACCGACGTCCTCAGCCGATTCGCGACTGTCGAGGCCAATCTCGTCGTCCCCGAAGAACGTGGCGTAGCCCCCGAGCTCGTGGACGGCCGACGAACTCGCGGCGCGCGTGCGAAGACTCGGCCACTCAAAGATGAGGGCGACGCCCTGACCCTTCATCGTCTCGTCATCAAACGGCGACGTCGCTAAGTCGTAGATCAAGGACAACCCGTCGTCGCTCAGCTGGTCAATGGTTACGAAGTGTCGGGTCATGGAACGACCGCCGTACTTTTTGTCGATCCGGCCAACGCGTCACGAAGGGCGTGCGCTCTGGTGCCGTTCGCCACCAGCACGCGACGAGCGCCGCCTTCGAGTGCGTCGAGGGCGGCGCTCATCTTGGGCCTCATTCCGTCGCGGATTGATCCGTTGTCGAACAGGCGGCGAACGTCATCACGGGTCACCAACGCCAAGGACGTGTTCTCGTCGAGGGGATCAGTGCGCAGTTGATCCACGTCACTTAGAAGAATCAACGCCTCAGCCTGTAGCGCTCCGGCGAGGGCGCCGGCCGCGACGTCGGCGTTGCAGTTCACGAGTTCGCCCCACTCGTCAGTACTGATTGAACTGACCACGGGCGTAACGCCACTCGCCCACAGGGTCTCGATGAGGGAGCAGTCGACCTTGGGCACCGCGCCCACGCGGCCCCAGGGGGGACCGAGCGCCGAGGCCGTCAAGAGCGATCCGTCGACGCCCGACACTCCCGCGCTCGCGAGCCCGGCTCTGTTGAGGGCCGCGACGAAGTGAAGGTTCACTTGGCTGAGCGCCATGGCGACGAATTCGACCGTGACCTCATCGGTCACCCGTAGACCTTCGTGAAAACGACTCTCGAGTCCGACGGCGTCGAGCAACGCCTGTATCTGTGGTCCCCCACCGTGCACGATGACAACGTGCGTGGACTCGTCGCGCAAGGTCTCAACGTCACGAGCGAGCGCGACGAGCACTTCTGAGTTCGGCCGCAGCGTGTCGAGCGCGTGGCCCCCGAGCTTCACGACGTAGCTCTTCACGGGGTGAGTCCCACGAGTGGAAGGCCCAGCGTCTCGTCGCGACCGGTGGCGACGTTCCAGGCCTGGACGGCCTGGCCGGCGGCGCCCTTGGTGAGATTATCGAGCGAGCTCATCGCGAGCAACCATCCGGTTCTCTCGTCGACGCGAGCACTGACGAAACAGAGATTGCTGCCAAGTGGATCCTTCAGCGTCGGTGCGTCGTCGGTGACGACCACGAAGGGATCGTTCGCGTAGCGCGCACGAAGGAGCGACAACGCGTCCGCCGTCGTCCACGCGCTCGACGTCACGCGTCCGTACGCGCTGACGAGCATGCCTCGACTGACGGGCACCAGGTGGGGCGTGAAGAGCAGGGTCGCGCCGAGTTCTTGTTGTATCTCGGGGGTGTGGCGATGCGTGAGGAGTCCGTACGCCTCGGCGTTGCCAACCAGGCGCGAGAAGTGCAGTCGCTCGCTCGTGGTGCGACCGGCGCCCGAGGCGCCGCTCAGGGCGTTGACGACAATGTTCTCGCGCTCAATGAGGCCTTCGTCGCAGAACGGTCCGAGCGCGAGCGCGCTGGCCGTTGGGTAACAGCCCGGCACGGCGATGAGCGTGGCGCCACGAAGTTCGTCACGATGGCGTTCGACGAGACCGTAGACCGAACTCGCCAAGAGATCCTTCGCCTGGTGTTCGTGTCCGTACCAGCGCGGGTAGTCGTCAGCGTTCTTGAGGCGAAAGTCGGCGCCCAAGTCGACGACCTGGGTGCCGCGCGCGAGAAGCTGGGGAACGAACGCCTGACTCTCGCCGTGCGGTAGCGCCACAAAGACGACGTCGAGATCGCGCTCGAAAATCCCCTCAGACGCTTCAACCATCAAGGTGGGATAGGCGCCCGCGAGGGCGGGCGCGTGGTCGGCGACGCGCTTACCCGCGTTGGACGAACCAGTCGCCACGATCACGTCCAGGTCGGGGTGCGACGCGGCGAGGCGAAGTAGTTCCATCCCGGCGTAGCCGGTTGCTCCCACGACACCCACGCGCATATGACATTTTATGCACAGGGGAGAGCAAAACTACAAGTTTCGTCACGTCGCGTTAGGCTCCTTCCATGTCACGACGGGGCTGGACGTACTTTCTCGCAATGGCCGTCATTTGGGGTATCCCCTACCTGCTTATTCGAATCGCCGTTCGCCAACTCGACCCCGGCGTCTTGGTCTTTGCCAGAACCGCCCCGGCCGCGTTCCTCCTGGCGCCGCTCGTCATCGCCCAAAAGCAACTCCCGACGCTGTGGAAGAACTTCAAGTGGATCGCCATCGTTGGCGTCGTCGAGTTCGGCGTGCCGTGGTACTTGATGGCGACGGCAGAAAAACACATCACCAGCTCCCTCACGAGTCTGTTGATCTGTTGCGTGCCACTCTTTTCCGTTGTCGCCCAGCGCATTCGACGTACCGAAGGAGCCATCGCGCCGCGGCGCTTCCTGGGTCTCGGCATCGGCGCCGTCGGCGTGGCGTTTCTCGTCGGGCTCGACCTGACGGGCGGCTCTATCACGTGGATCGGGTTCATGATGGCCGTCTGCGTGGGCTACTCGGTCGGTCCGATAATTCTCGCGACAAAATTGAAGGACGTGCCGGGACCGACCGTCGTCATGGGCGCCACGGCCGTCGTCGCCTTCTGTTGGATTCCCTGGGACCTCGCGCACCTACCAGCCCACGTGTCGGGCGAGACGTGGAGTTGCGTCGCGGTGCTCTCGGTGGTTTGTACTGCCGGAGCCTTTTTAACGTTCTTTGAACTCATCAAGGAAGTGGGCGCGACGCGCGCCACGGTCGTGACTTACGTGAACACCGCGATCGCCGTGGTGTTGGGCATCGTGGCACTCAACGAGCCGCTCACGGCCGGAATTATGGTGGGCTTCCCCCTCGTCATTATTGGTTGCGTGTTGGCCACCAGTAGCCGAGAGCCCGCCCTCGTCGCCTAGGCCACTTGGTACTCCACCGAGACTCGAACCGTGCCGTCAACGAGTAGCCACAGACGTCCCGAGGCAGTGGCGAGCGTGACCTTGTCGTCGCGCTCGATGGCGAGATGGTGCGTCACGCTCACGAGGTGAAGGGGCGGCTTTAAGACCTCGCTCACGGCCAGCCACACGGCGGCGTTGTTCACGTGTCCGACAATGTCCAGGTCCGACGCGCGAAGCGGCCACGGTCGAAACTGCGCGTCGTCGGGAATCTCGGGCGTCGTTACTCGCCCGGAGATCTTTCTCTCGCCCGCCGACTCGCCGTAGACGTCGAAGAAGTCCGGTCGCACGCGCAGCGGGCGACCGGTCGCGTCGGTGGGCACCCACAGCGCCGCGGCCTCGAGCAGCAGTTGCCCCTCGAGTTCGAAGTTGGTTCGACGTTCGGCCCACGCGGCACCCACGCCACCGCACCACGTCGTCAGCGTGACGTTGTCGAGGTAGCGCGGCCAGCGCGTACCGGAAACGTGTCGGAGCGACGTTCGCCGAACAATCCAGACGACGTCGGAAGAGACGCCCGTGTCGATCCAGTCGTCGGAGCCCACGTCTTGGAGATAGCGCGCCACGCCGTCCAGGCGCACGAGACCCTCGTCGTCGGCGTCACTGAGTCGAATGAGGTAGTCCCTTTGGAAACGACGTCCGCGCTCGGCAAGGGGGACGAACTCGATCTCGGTGATGGCGATGGTATCCCCTTAGCGAAGCACCGCACCCAGCGATGCGGCGGTCTCGAGGAGAGCCGCACGACCCCGCGCGACCTCGTCTTCACTTAAGGTGCGTTCTTCTGAGCTGAGTCGAACGTTGTAGGCCAGACTCCTCGTACCTTCGCCGAGCCTCGGTCCCTCGTAGACGTCAAAGAGTGTGACTTCTTCAACAAGCTCGCTGGATTGACGCAGCGCGTGGGCCAGGTCGCCGGCGTTGACGGACCGGGGCGTCACGAAGGCGAGATCGAGTACCGCACTGGGGTATCGACTCGGCACGCGGACGAACATTGAGGCGCGCGTGGCCAACGTCGGATCGGCCAACGCGTCCAGGTCGACGTCGAGAAGACCGAGACGCCGCAGCGGTGGTGCGACGGTGATCGCGTTCACCAGTTCCGCGTCAACTTCGCCGACGTAGCCGAGCAGCGCGCCCGACGCACGATCAACGAGGGCGGCCGTTCTCGTCGGGTGCAGTCCTCGAGGTGGCTCATTTGATGATCGAACCACGACGTCGGCGAGTCCGAGGCGTTGCGCGAGCACGTCCCAGAGCGCGACCGCGCTACTCGCGTCGTCTTCGGGTCGGGCCAGCACAATCGTGAGCCGCTCGTTCTCTGACGGCAGGGCCAAGGTCAACGTGCCCCCGGCGCCGCCTCTCGTCATACGAGGCTCTGTCGTAGCGCTCGGGTGTTGAAAGACCACGCCAAACTCGCCGAGCATCACGTCGCCGGTCCCGCGCTCGAAGTTCTTGGCCCACGCGCGAACGAGCCCGGTGATCATCGTCGCTCGAAGTACCGACTCATCCGAGGCGAGGGGGTTAGTGACGCGCACGCGCGCTATCCCGGGATGCAGTAGATCGAAGGAGGCGTCGCTGCCGAGCGTGGGCGTCCACGCCTCCGTCACGCCCACGTCGACGACCACGTCGCGCACGTGGCGGCGCAGTAGCTGGCGTGCCGTAAGAAAGCCCGGTTCGGGCCAGGTGGGACTGTGTCTTGGCAGGCGGCGATAACTGTAGAGACGAGCGACCTCTTCGATGACGTCCGCTCGCCCGAGCGCGCCTTCTCGGACGTCGAGCCGGCGACTCGGCGCGGTGACTTTCAGATGTTGTTTCTTCTTCTTCACCGTGAAGCCCAGACCCGTCAATAGGGTCGCGACCTCGTCTCTCGCGATGGGTACACCTAAGAGACGTTCCACGTCGGCGTCGCGTAGCGAGATCGTGGGCGGAGTCGGGACGTCGCCCCACACGTCGAGGGGGTCCGAAAGCCAGGACAGCTCGGACACGCTTTGGGTCAGGATCTCCACGAAGCGCGCCGCCGCGCGAAGCGCCAGGTGCGGGTCAACGCCACGTTCGAATCGATTCGACGCCTCACTGCGCAGCGCGTGGCGCTTGGACGAACGCGCGATCGTCATCGGGTCGAAGTAGGCCGCCTCGAGGAGTACGTCGGTGGTGTCGGCGCTGATCTCACTCGCCGCGCCTCCCATGACGCCCGCCAACCCCAAGACTCGATCGTCGCCGTCGACGATGACGCAGTCTTCGCCGGTGTCACCGAGTCCCCGACCGCTCTTGGCCAGTTCACGTTCGACGCCGTCGAGCGTGGTCAGGGTCTCGCCCGCTCGTGCTCGACGCGCCCGCAACGTTCTCTTCGCCACGTGCGCGGCGTCGTACGGATGGGTGGGCTGGCCCAGTTCCAACATGACGAGGTTGGAGGCGTCCACGACGTTCGAGATCGGTCGCATTCCCGCGTTCTGCAGACGCTGAGCGACCCAGGACGGTGACGAGGCGACCTTCACGTTACGTAGTACCGACACCGTCAGTCGACCGCAGAGATCGGTGTCGTCGATCCCCGCCGCGGCAAAAGTGTCGGACGAACCGGCGTCGTTCGGTGAGGCGATCGACGGCGCGCGCAGGGGACGGCGCAGTCTCGTCGCGAGGTCGCGCGCCACGCCCTCGACGGACCACGCGTCGGGTCGATTCACTTCAACGGAGATGTCAAAGATGACGTCGGGGGTGATCTTGAGCGCCTCTAAGAGACCCTCACCAACGCGAGGCTCGATCAGCTCATCGAGCACCATCAGTCCCTGATGATCGTCGTTCAGTTCCAGTTCGCGTGGCGAACAGAGCATCCCGTGCGACGTGACGCCGCGCATGGTTCGCTCGGCGATGACGAAGCCCCCGGGCAGCACCGCACCCACGGGGGCCAGTGGCACGAAGTTGCCGACAGCAAAGTTGGTCGCGCCACAGACGATTTCGAGCGGGCCGTCGCCGGCGTCGACGACGACCAGGCGCACGCGGTCGGCTCCCTCAATGGCTCGAATCTCGTCCACGCGCGCTACCACGACGTCGCGGAGTCCCTCGCCGACATGTTGCACGCCGTCAACAACTAAGCCGAGGTCGTCCAAGATCTCGCGTAGTTCGTCGGGTGATTCGTCAAGATCGACGAACTCGCGCAGCCAGGTCAGCGAGATCTTCACGAGAACTGTCCCAAAAAGCGCGTGTCGTTCTCGATCAACGCGCGCATGTCGCCTAGTTGGTGGCGCATCTGAGCGCAGCGGTCGACGCCAAAACCAAAGGCGAAACCGCTCCACTCGTCGCCGTCAATACCCACGGCCTCGAGGACCGCGGGGTCCAACACGCCACAGCCCCCCAGCTCAATCCACCCCGTGTAAGAACACGTCCGACACCCGTCACCGCGACAGATGGTGCAGGTCACTTCGAACTCCGCCGAAGGTTCGGTGAAGGGGAAGTAGCCCGGGCGCAGCCGCGAGGCGATGTCGGGTCCGAAGTAGGCACGCGTGAAGGTCTCGATCACGCCGGCTAAGTCGCCAAAGGAGATGCCGCGGTCGACGACCAGTCCTTCGATCTGATGAAAACCAACGAGGTGACGCGCGTCGGGGGTGTCTCGTCGGTAGCAGCGTCCGGGCATCACCGAGTGAATGGGCAACGTGTTGGTCGACACGGCGTGCTCCATGAGATGGATCTGGGTGGGCGACGTGTGCGTGCGCAACACGACCGTCTCGGGCTCGCCGAGTTCGACGTAGAACGTGTCCCACAGGCCTCTCGCCGGGTGGGCGGGGGGAATATTCAGGGCTTCAAAGTTAAACCAGTCGCTCTCGACTTCGGGACCGTCGGCCACGGAGAAGCCCATGCCCACGAATACGTCCTCAAGCTCTCGTTGGGTCAGCGCGACGAGTCCGGGGTGGCCAACAGAAAGAGGCCAGTGGACGTCACTCACGATCACGTCACCGAGGTCGAGGTGGTCCGCTTCCAGTGACGCCCGTCGGGCATCTCGCAGCAGCAGCATCCGGCGCGCTTCGAGCGCGGATTCCACCACGCGGCGAGCCTCTTGCAGCTCGGCACCCGCGGCCTTGCGCGCGTCGGGTTCGAGCGCGCCCAGCGATTTTTGCAAAGTGGAGAGAATCGAACGTTTTCCCGTTAGCGACGCCTCGGCCTCGCGCAGTGCCTCGATTGTTGCCAAAGCTTCAATTGAGGCGAGGAGTTCCGCCGTCTGCTCAGTAAGTTGCGCGAGTGGTGACGTGGTCATAACTCCTAAAGGCTAGGGGTTGGCGGACTTGTCGTCGTGCCTTCACGTTGCCAGAGAGCTTCGAACGCAATGAGCGAACCCGCGACCCCCGCGTTGAGTGACTCACTCGCCCCGGCCATCTCGATGGTGATCGAGCCCTGACAGAGCGCGATCGACGCCTCGTCGAGACCCTCGGCTTCGTTGCCAATGACGACGACGGTGGGACCGGTCAAGTCGACCTTTCGATGACTTACTCCCCCGCGTACCACGGTGGCGAACGTCGTCGCCCCCCGGTCGACGAAGGACGCCAGCGTGACGATCAACTCGTCGACCGCAACGGGTACGCGAAAGATCGAACCGGCCGTCGCGCGAAGCGTTTTGGGATTAAAGGGATCCACCGAGCGTCCGGTGAAGACAACACCGCTCGCTCCCGCGGCGTCGGCGGAGCGAATGAGCGTGCCCGCGTTACCGGGATCGCGCACGTCGTCCAGCACCAAGATGAGCCCGCGACAGGCAATTGCAGCAACGTCGACCAGCGGGAGACGCACGGCCCCGAGCACCGGTTGGGGCGTGGAGGCGTCCGCGACGCGCTCGAGTACGCCCTCCGCCAGGGCGAAGACGCGAACCCCCTTCGCGGCGGCCCGGGTTTGCAGGTCAGCGAGCGTCGCGCTGGAGGCACGCGTCTCGTCCACGTAGATCGCCTCGAACGCCACCGACGCGTCAAGGGCCGCGATCACCAGGTCCGGGCCCTCGATAACGCAGGTCCCCTCACTCCATCGAAGGGAGCGTTTCTGGACGAGGCGTCGAAGTCGACGCACTCGTTGGTGTGAAGACCCCAGGGCCTCGATGAGTCCTACTTCGTCAGTGCGGCGCTGGCCTGAGCGACGATCGCGCCAAAGGCGCCCGTGTCGTTCACGGCCAGATCCGCCAGCATGCGACGGTCGACTTCGATACCCGCGGCGTTGAGCCCGGCGATGAAGCGACTGTAACTCATACCGTGCGACCGGCTACCCGCGTTGATGCGCTGGATCCACAGTTTGCGCATCTCGCCCTTACGAGCGCGACGGTCTCGAAACGCGTAGACCCCGGCGTGCTGTACGGCCTGGTTCGCACTGCGAAACGTACGGCTGCGATCGCCGTAGTAACCCTTCGCCTCTTCGAGAATTGCCTTGTGGTGCTTCTTGGCGTTGACGGCCCTCTTTACTCGTGCCATAGCACTACCTCTTTCCTAACTCGTTCTCTCTACAGACCCAGCATGCGTTTGACGTGCTGCACCGAACCCGGCGCGATCTCGGTCTGGCGACCAAGACGCCGTGAGCGTACCGACGACTTCTTTTCCATGAGGTGTCCACGGAAGGCCTTGCGACGGCGCAGCTTGCCGCTGCCCGTGACCTTGATGCGCTGCTTCGCACCACTGTCTGTCTTCATCTTTGGCATTTCAGCCCTCCTCTAGCGAAACTTCAGCGCCTAACGGCGACTCTTCTTGACCTTCAACTACTTTCGAACTTTCGACACTCTTAGCCTTGGACTTCTTGTCAGGCCCGAGCACCATGATCATGTTGCGACCATCGAGTTTGGGTGCGGACTCCACTTTGGCCACGTCCTCGAGTTTCTCGACAATGCGATCGAGAATCTTCTTGCCTAACTCGGGGTGGGCCGACTCGCGACCGCGAAACATGATGGTGACTTTCACCTTGTGACCTTCGCCCAGAAACTTCTCCACGAGCCGCGTCTTGGTGTCGAAGTCACCGGCGCCGATCTTCGGGCGGTACTTCATCTCCTTGACGCCCACGTTGAGAGTCTTTCGTCGCGACTCCTTGGCTTTTTGGGCCTCGTCGAACTTGAACTTGCCGTAGTCCATAATCCGGCACACCGGCGGCTGCGCCGTCGGCGCAATCTCCACCAAGTCCAAATCGAGGCTTCTCGCCAGCGCCAACGCGTCACGCGTTGCCATCACGCCACGCTGATTTCCATCTTGGTCAATCAGGCGAACGGTTTCGACGCGAATACGGTCATTGACGCGGTGGTCTCCAGGCACTGTTGCGATAACTCTCTCCTTGCTCTACGCGACACCACTGCGGTGTCGCCACGGCAAGCGAGGCGCAAAACTCCCGGGAACCCGGACGCACGCTGGTGGCCAGGTGGACGTTGGCACTGCCAACCTCGCTTGCTGAACTGCTCAACTACGTTATCAGACGGCCGTCCCGGTCGACAACGTGACGTCCCTCGGCGCCGTTGCCTGCTTGAAGGATGTCGTCGTGCACGGTTTCGACGTGGCCCGAGTCTTTCGAGCGGACCCTCGAAACGCTACGTTGGTTCGCGTGAGCGATCCAACGAGCGAGGCCGAGTTCAACGAAGCCGACGAGATCGCGTACCTGCGCGCCGCGCCCGCCGAGGCGATCCTTGGGAACCATCTCTTCGTGCTGCTCCAAGTCGCGGCGCTGCGGCTCGGCGAAACGCCACCCAATCTCGCCGCCGCCGAACTGGTCATTGACACCGTCGCGGCGATGGTGAACGCCGGTGGTGCGCGACTCGGAGAGCACGTTGATCTCTATCGGAGCGCCTTAGCGGAAGTTCAACAGGCCTACGTGCGCGCGAAGAGTACGCCGACTACCTAGCTAGGTCTTCACCGACATCGCGAGCGGCAACACGAAGTGCAAGGCGAGCCCACCGAGAGAGCTCGCCTGGGTGGTCATCGTACCGCCGAGCGACTCGGCGACGTCGGCCATGATGCTCATGCCGAGTCCCGAACCGCCGGTCTCGCGAGAGCGCGAGTCGTCGAATCGCTGGAAGCGTTGCGGGCGCGCTCCGTAGATCGGCAGTCCCGCGCCCCCGTCCTCAATGACGAGCGACGCCTCGTGGTTCGCGGCAGCCAGCGTCACGTGAAGGGGCGCGTCACTCTTCGTATGGCGAAGGACGTTATTGAGGGCGTTGCCGAGGAGGCGATCGACGAAGTCGACGCGCGCGTGGATCGTGATCCCCGACGCCAGTGCACTGGTGAGCCGTCGTTCGGGGTGTTCCAGAGCAAACTCGCCCACGCGGGTACGCAGGAGCTCGCTGAGATCGACCAGTTGCTCGGCGTGATGGGGCGCCTCGCGAACTTCGGCGAGTAACAAGAGGTCTCGAACGAGTTCCTCCATGCGTTCGACCTCGCGTTGTACTCTCGTGACGGCGCGGACCTGCTGTTCGGGACTCGCCCGGCCACTGGCCAGAAGTTCGTTGTAGCCCTTGACGACGGTGAGCGGCGTACGCAGCTCGTGCGACGCGTCGTCGATGAACTGCTGCATGATGTTGGCGTTCTGCGCTTCGAGGGCGATGCGCTCTTGCAGCGCGTCCACCATGATGACCAGCGCCCCGCGCAGTTCTCTTAAGTCCCGACTGCCTTCGCTGGGCGGCACGGGTCCCGTCTCGTCTCCGCCGGCCACGTCGCCGGCGTAGTCAATGAGTCGTCCCATCGAGCGAAGATCGCGATGCATCACTTCGCGCGCCAGCACCAGGCCCAAGAGGGCGACCACGATGGCGGCGCTCGCGACTAAGAGCGCGAGGTGTTGATTCTGCTTCTCGATGCCCGACGTCGAAGCGGCCACGACGAGGTAGTCACCCCCGCCGACGTTGAGCGATCGAATCTGAAAGCCCGGAAGATTGCTCACTTGAACGACGCGCGACAGCGAAGTCTTGACGTTGGCGATCGTTGGGTGGCGTTTGAGGGGCACCGTCGGGGTGTTCACCTGCGTGATCTCACCCGACGGGTAGACCACGTCCAGCGTCAGGTTGTAACTGTCGCGTTGCACAACGTAGAGGGCGTTACTGAGGGCGGTGTTGGGATCGCCGAGGCCACTGTCGACCACCGAGTTGATGGAACTGTCGAGCGTCGCGTACTGGGCTCTCGAACTCATCACCACCGCGAACCAGCCCACCGTAAAGGACACCAGCAACGTCAGGAGTACGAAGAGGAGGGTGAGGCGTGTGGCAATCCTCACTGGCGAGCGGCCTGATCCACCAACTTGAAGCCCACACCTCGAATCGTAGTGATGGGTGCGAAGTCGTCGCGATGGATCTTGCGTCGGACGTAGGAGATGTACGTGTCGAGTACCGACGTTTCCGAGTCAAAGTCGATGTTCCATACTTCGCGGAGCAACTGCTCGCGCGTCACGACTCGATCTTGGTGTTCGAGCAGGACTTCTAGTAAGCGGAACTCGGTCGCGGAGAGTTCGATCTCCTCGGTTCTAAAGGTGACCACGTGGCGGTCGATATTCATCACGAGTGGGCCACAGTTGAACACGTGGTCATCGTTCTCGTCGATGCCCGTCCGGCGAAGAATGGCCGCCACGCGCAGTAGTAGCTCCTCGAGGCTAAAGGGCTTACGAACGTAGTCGTCGGCGCCAACCCGAAGACCGCGTTCGACGTCGTCACTCGAATCACGCGCCGTGAGCATCAGCACGGGCGTCTTGGTGTCGTGAGCCCTCAGCTTCTCCAAGAACTCGAACCCGTTCATGGTGGGCATGTTGATGTCCACGATGCACAGGTCCGCACTCCGACGCCGGAGCTGGTCGAGCCCGTCGGCCCCGTTGGTGGCGCACTGGGTCTGGTACCCGGCGTTGCCCAGCGCGTCTTCGAGCAGGTCGCGAACGCCCGGTTCGTCGTCAATGATCAAGATGGTCGTCAAGGTCGCACCGCCATAGGGTGAGCGTACTGTCTCACGCGTAGCGCCATCAGGGAGCCCTTATAAGGGACTTCTCAACGTTTCGACAGTTGCTTCACAGTACTTTCTCACCTTCTCTCGGTACGCTTTCGATTATGAGGAAGTTGACGTCGCGAGGGCTGATTGCGCTGGGCATCGTTGCCACAGTCGGACTCTCCACGCCTGTGCTCGCTTCAGCCGGTACACAACAAAACGGATCGGCACCGTCGCGAACGTTCCACCAAGACGAGTCGGCCTACCGCGCGTCACGACGCGCCATTCAGAACACCTTTCGCTCCGCAGTGAATCAAGCTCACGCCACCTACGAATACGTACTCGCGCATGCGACCTCGTCCGCACAACGAAGCGCCGCGCGCCAGACCTATGTGGCCGCCATCATTCAAGCCGCGGCGACACGAAGCGCGGCGCTCATTGCCCTCGGTACTGCGCCCGAAAAATCGGGTACGGGCTCCGGTAAATCGAACTAGTCATTCGTCGACGCAGTGGCGAGTCACTCTTCTTTGAAGAGGCGCGTCGCCCTTTCGTGGCCTTCGTCGATCAGTGGACTTGTTGCAACGAGACGACCTCGTCGCGACCTCGATGACCCACGGAGCGGTGTGCGGATACCCGGACACCTTCGTCAACGTGTCGAGTGCCGTCGCTGATGGACACGCAGTGGAAGTAGAAGGACTCGCCGGTGTCACTGCGCACGACACCATCGCCGCGATTATCGTCGAAAGACTGAACGACGCCGAGAACGTTCACGGACTCGCGAGTGAACCTTGGCGAAGTACGCTGACCATCGCGAGCGCACTCTGGGCCGCTTCTCGGCCCTTGTTCGTTTCGTCCGATTCCGATCGTTCGAGCGCTTGCTCGACGGTGTTGACGGTAAGCACGCCGAAAATGACCGGGACGCGCGTGCTCAGTTGGACGTCTTGCGCGCCTCTCGCGCACTCACCGGCCACCACCTCGTAGTGACCGGTGTCGCCACGAATGACCGCGCCCAACGTGATCACTGCGTCAAAGGCTCGATCGGCGTCAGCGTAGGCCAACGCCAACAAGGGAATCTCGAAGGCGCCCGGCACCCAACCAATGGAGATGTCCCTGCGATCAACCCCGGCCTCTTCGAGCGCACTGAGGGCGCCGTCGAGCAGACGCGCCGTGATCGCCCCGTTGAACCTCGCGCAGACGATCGCCACGCGAAATCCTCTTCCACCAGAGGATCCCTCCAGATACTCACCCGCGCGCGCACGAAACGAGGCCGTCTCGTCGGGATTAAGCGCCGTGCCCTTACTGGACGTCATCGAGTCCCTCGAGCAGGTGACCCATCCGTTCGCGCTTCGTGCGCAGGTAGTCAATGTTAAAAGGTGTCGGACTGCTTTCGAGGGGAACGCGCTCAACGATGTTGAGGCCAAAGCCCTCGAGGCCGCCGTACTTGACCGGGTTGTTGGTCATGAGGCGCATCGACGTCACGCCGAGATCCACCAGAATCTGCGCGCCGGTGCCGTACTGGCGAGAGTCCACCGGAAGACCTTGCTCGAGGTTCGCGTCCACCGTGTCACGACCGTCTTCTTGGAGGGCGTACGCGCGAATCTTGTGCGCGAGTCCGATGCCTCGACCTTCTTGGCCTCGGAGGTAGACGATCACGCCCGCGCCTTCGGCGGCAACCTTCGCCAGGGCCATCTGCAACTGTGGGCCACAGTCGCAGCGCAACGATCCCAGCGCGTCCCCGGTCAGACACTCCGAGTGGACCCGCACCAACAGATTGTCAACGTTCTCAATGTCCCCGTAGACGAGCGCGATGTGCTGTTCGCGGTCGAGCACACTCTCAAAGACGTGAGCCTGGAACTGACCGAACTCCGTTGGCAACGAGGATTCGGCGACGCGTCGGACCAACTTCTCGTGGCGGCGGCGATAGCGAATGAGATCGGCGATGGTGATGATAGGCAGGTCGTGACTCTTGGCGAAGACCTCGAGTTCCGGCAACCGCGCCATGTCGGTCTTGTCCTCGGTCACGATTTCACAGAGCACCCCCGCGGGGAACTTGCCGGCCATCCGACATAAGTCCACGGTGGCCTCGGTATGGCCCGCGCGCTCCAGGACGCCCCCCTCGCGATAGCGCAGGGGAAAGATGTGACCCGGTCGATTGAGATCGTTCGGGCGCGTCGTGGGATCGACGAGGGCACGAATCGTTATCGCGCGGTCGTGGGCGGAAATTCCCGTGGTCGTACCGTGGCGATAGTCGACCGACACCGTGAACGCCGTTCGCTGGGCTTCAGTGTTGGCGAGCACCATGAGCGGTAGCTGCAGCTCGTCGGCGCGCTGACTCTCGATGGGGGCACAGAAGACGCCGGAGGTAAATTCGAGGAAGAACGCCATGCTCTCGGGCGTGACGTCCCCGGCCGCCATGATGAGGTCGCCCTCATTCTCGCGATCTTCGTCGTCGACCACGACGACCATGCCGCCACTGCGAATCTGGTCTGTCGCCTCTTCGATCGTTGATAGCGCCATTAAACCTCCACGTCAATGCGAATGTCTTCACCGATTCGACGCACGTCGACTATCCGGCCCCGCCGTAAGGCTTCCATCGTAGGGGTCGTGAGTCCGCGCAGTGCCGCGAGCGTTCCCTCGCCGCCGGCGAACGCTGCGGCCTGATACCAGACCACGTGATTGACGAGCCCGGCGTCGAGGAACGCGCTCGTCGTGGTCGGACCGCCCTCCACGAGAAGTTGCAGCACGTCGTGGTGGCCCAGTTCGTCGAGCACGTGCCCGAGATCGCCGGAGAGTTCGAGGCAGGGACGCACCTTGGCCGACTCGGGCGCGCGGCCGAGCACGACGCGAAGCGGCTCGAGGACGATGTCGTCGAGCCGGGCCGTCAAGGCCGGATCGTCACTTCTCACCGTGCCCGCTCCCACCAAGATCGCTTGACTCTGTGCGCGTAGGACGTGCGCGTCGCGTCGGGCCGCGGGACCGGTGATCCACTGACTGTTACCGTCGGCCATCGCGACTACCCCGTCGAGGGTGCTCGCGATCTTCGCCACAACGTAGGGACGCGCCGTCACACGATGCCAGATGTAGGGCGCGAGTTGGGTACGAACGTTCTCCTCCTCGACGCCGACTTCGACGTCGACGCCCGACGCTTTTAAGAGTTCAACTCCCTTACCCGAAACTCTCGGATCGGGATCGATGGTGCCAATGACGACTTTCGCAATACCCGCTTCGATAATGGCCTCGGCGCACGGCCCGGTTCGCCCGACGTGACAACAGGGCTCGAGGGTCACGATCATCGTGGCGCCGCGAGCGGCGCCGCCGGCACGACGAAGCGCTTCGACCTCGGCGTGTGACTCACCGGGTGCCTGGGTGTGACCGTCGCCCACGATGACGCCGCGGTCGTTCACGATGAGCGCCCCCACCCAAGGATTCGGCGGCGCGTGCAGACGAGCTTTCTCGCCTTCGTCCATCGCCATCGACATCAACTCTGAGAGCGCGAACTTCATTGGCGCCCCTCGTACGCCGCAGCGCGAAGGGCTTTGGCGGCGGCAAAGGGATCGGGCTGGCCAAAGATCGCCGAGCCCGCGACCAACACGTTGGCGCCCGCGCGTACCGCGCGAGGTGCGGTAGAAACGTCAATACCCCCGTCGACCTCAATGTCGAGGGCGAGTGCGCTTTTCTCCACTTCGTAACGAGCTTGTTCGACCTTGTCCATAACGTCGACGATAAAGGACTGACCACCAAAGCCCGGAAAGACCGTCATCAGCAATAAGAGATCGACGTCGCCGAGATACGGCGCGACGGCTTCGAAGGGGGTGTCGGGATTGGCGGCGAGACCCACGCGTAGACCGAGCGCGCGAGCGTCACGAATGAGCGACGCCGTTCCTCCGACCTCGACGTGCACGGTACAACCGTTCGCGCCCGACTTCTTGAAGGCCTCCAGGTAGCGCCCCGGCTCGGACATCATCAAGTGGCAGTCGAAAAACTTTTTGCTGTAGCGGCGAAGCGACGCCACCACTGGAGGTCCCAGTGAGACGTTGGGCACGAAGTGGCCGTCCATGACGTCGACGTGAAGCCAGTCGGACTCGGCGTCGATCTCCTCGACGGCCCGGCCCAGATTGCCGAAATCAGCGGCCAGAATCGACGGCGCGATTCGAATCTTGCCCGGCGGGCCAGCCTCTATCACCGTCACGCGTTCAGCCTAACGGGGGTGGACATTTTCGTCGGAGACGCGCTAGGACCACGGGAGCGGACCGTCGTCGGCTCGACGACCCGACCACCACGCTGGGGCACTCATCGTTCTCGAACCCGCGGGACGTACGTCGCCGAGCAAGAGAGCGCCATCGCGGGTGCCGAGTGCGACGTTTCCTTCTACTAAGTCCACGAGACCTTCACGAACCGCCGCGTTCGAGGCGTGCGCCGACACCACGCCCACGCGCGTCGCGACGACGAAGAGATACGCACCGCCGAGACGCACCGTTCGAAGGGCCAGGGACGCCGACATCTCGGGCCTCAGATGGAAGGTCTCCTTGGTGAGTTTCTCAGCGTACGTGGCGTCACCTACTTGAACCTTCGGATGTTCGAGGAGACGAGGTGATCCAAGGACTTCGAGGAGCGCCCCCGCGCCGAGCACGGCCAGCTCTGCGATGAGTTCGAGCGCGGTCTTTTCGTCAATACGAATCCGCCGCTCGAGGTGAACGGGGCCCGTGTCGAGCGACGGCTCGAGCGAGATGATCGTCACGCCGGTCTCCTCGTCGCCGGCGAGAAGGGCCCGTTGCACCGGTGCCGCGCCGCGCCAGCGCGGCAACAGTGAGAAGTGCACGTTGAGCATCGGTACTCTTCGAAGCAGTGGCTCGGGAATGATCGCGCCGTAGGCGACCACGACGCCCCGCTCCACGTCGAGCTCTTCGAGATCGCCGAGTCGATGGCTCACGGAAAGTCCGAGCGCTAACGCCGCGGCCTTGACGGGACTTGGCGAGAGTTCACCTCCCCGGCCCCGACGGCGATCGGGTCGAGTGATGACGAGCGCGACGTCGTGACCCGCGTGGACCAGGGCCTCAAGCGAGGGTACGGCGGCGTCGGGCGTACCGATAAACGCGAGACGCATCTAGTCGCCAAGCAGTTGGTGAAGTCCGTCGTGATCGTCGCGCGAGAGATTGAGACGGCGTTTTCGTAGAATCTTCTTCGCCTCCTTCTTCTGCTCGTCCGTCAGACGTTCGATGAGTAGCACCCCGTCCAAGTGATCGACTTCGTGTTGAAAGATGCGGCCCTCGTACTCGTCGGTCTCGATGTCGAGTTCGTTGCCGTCGAGGTCGTAACCCCGTAGATGCACGGCGTTCGGACGAAGGATCTCCCAGTTCAGTCCCGGTACCGAGAGGCAGCCTTCGTCGTGGAGCCACTCCCCCGACGTCTCCACGATGACGGGGTTGACGACCACGTGGGGACCGTCGCCCTTGTCGTAGACGAAGAGTCGTTTTTGAACGCCGATCTGATTGGCGGCGAGCCCGACGCCCGGGGCGTCGTGCATGGTCTCGATCATCGACTGCGCGAGGGCGGCGACCTTGGCGTCAATGTTCTCAATCTCGGTCGTCGCCGCGGTCAACACCGGGTCACCGTAGATTCGAATGGGCAACGTACTCACTCCATCAGGTTACCGCCCGCCAAAAGTCGCCCAACCCGATCTGATCTTCCGGGATTGTCGCGATGGTGTCTCGACGATAGTACCTACTGCACCGCGACGCGAAACTTCTGCGCGGGTCGCTCCACACTTTTGAGTGCGTTCGTCAACGTCGTGACGTCCCTCGCGCGCACGAGGTAACCCGTGGGCGTCAGGTGCACGCTGACCACGCCGAGGGAGAGCTCCGCGACGAACGCGTCGGCGCCCTCGCCCGACACTTCCGCGCTGGCGCCGTAGGGAGTGAGCGACAACAACTCTGCCGTAGCGACGTCCTCGGCGATGATGGCGTCAAAGTCGGCTTCGAGCAGAGCGTGCACCACCGCGTCGTCACTGCGGCGCGTCTGAAGAACCACGAGCCCACGACCTTCGCGGCGCGATCCGACGAGTCTTCCGCCCTTGCCGACCGCGTTGACGGCCGCTCGTCGAGCGGAGTCTCTCGGCGCGAGCAGATACTGATCGAAGTCCACGAAGATCACGACGCCACAACGGCGCACTCGTTGCCACGTCGCCTCGGTGCCGACGACCACTCGCTCGAGCGAGGCCGACGGGTCGAGTGAGGCCGTGACTTCACTGACTGGCTGATTGAGTTGCGCGCCGACGTCGCGAGCGAGCGTCGTCACGCCTACGCGCAGTCGCTTCAAGTTCGTCGAGCCGCACGCTCGACAGAACCGCGCGCGAAACTCATGGCGCTCGGCGCACGCCAACTGTTCACCCACCTCTTCTTCAGCCTGTTGACACGACGCGCATCGGGCTAGTTCACCGCAGGCCACGCAGGCCAAGAGTCGCCCCGTTCCGAGACGCTGCAGGATCACTGCAGCCGCCACCGGATCGTCTCCCTCGAGTGCTCGACGGGCCGCTTCCAGTGCGGCTCGGCCCAGGACGCCGTCGTGGGGATCGCTCAGTCGTCGATCCACGACCACCACGCGAGGCCAACCTCCTACGAGGTCACCGTCCTTTTCGTAGCCCGCGCGATTGAGCACCGCGGGCGAAGGAATCATCGACGTGCACCACAAGGGCGCCTTGTCTCTCGCGCAGCGCTCACGAAGCATGGACACGGCCTCCCACGTGGGCGTCGCGCTCGAGCGGTACGACTCGTCGTCGGCGTCGATAATGACCGCGCCCGCGACGCGCGGCACTGGCGCGAGCGCCGTGCCTCGAGCGCCCACCACGACGGGCCAGCCCGCGCGCATACGGTCCCACTGTTCCTCGCCCGAAGCCACGGCGCAGCCGCGCTGTTCGAGTCGACCACGAAGACGGCTGGCCCAGCTCTCGGTCGGGACCAAAACGAGCAGCGAACCTTCCGACTCGCGCGTTGTTTCGTAGGCGCCTAGCACCACCGCCAGCGGATCAGTCGTCGGCGCGAGCTGGATGACGCCCACCGGCGCGTTCCACGCCGACTCCTTCACCGCGAGGGCCAAGGGCGCGGGCATTGGCGCACGAGGCAAGGTCGTGACGACGCGCCGCGGTGACGCGCTCAAGAGAAATCGCGACCACGAGCTGTACCATCGCTCGCTCGCCCACTTCAAGAACTCCAACAGTGACGACGGCGGACCGTAGCCGAGCCACTTCTTGACGGTCTTTAGTTCCCGCGACGGCGTGGCCCCGTCGATAACCCAGCCGCGCACCGAACGGTGATTGAAGTCGACGCGCACGCGGTCGCCCACGCCCACGTGACTCGTCTCTTCACTCAGCGCGTAGTCAAAGGGCCGATCGACCGCGGCGACCTCGGTGATGATGCGTACCGCGCGCGCGGTCACTAGGCCAGCGACAGTTCCCGGCGGAGGTCGTCAAGCCGAGGCGTCTGCTCCCAGGTGAAGCCCTGGTCACTTCTTCCGAAGTGGCCGTACGCCGCGGTTCGCTGATAGAGCGGGCGCCGCAGGTCTAGGTCGCGAATGATCGCGGCGGGACGAAGGTCGAAGAGCGCGTCGACGGCCTTGGCAATCTTGGCGCGATTGACGCGCTCGGTGCCAAAGGTCTCCACCAGCACCGAGACCGGTCGAGCGACGCCGATAGCGTAGGCGACCTGCACTTCACAACGCGCCGCGGCCCCGGACGCGACGACGTGCTTCGCGACCCAGCGCGCGGCGTAGGCCGCCGAACGGTCCACCTTGGAGGGGTCCTTACCAGAAAAGGCGCCGCCGCCGTGTCGAGCCATGCCGCCGTACGTGTCGACGATGATCTTTCTTCCGGTGAGACCGGCGTCGGCGTGGGGTCCGCCGAGGACGAACTTTCCCGAGGGATTGACGAAGATCCGCATCGAGCTCGTGTCGAGGTCGTTGGGCAACACGGGACGGATCACGTGTTCGATGACGTCGCTTTGAATCATTTCGTGGTCGTAGCCGTCCTCGTGCTGGGTGGAGACCAGCACGGTGTCCACGCCCACCGGGCGACCATCTTCGTAGGCAATGGTCACCTGGGTCTTGCCGTCGGGTCGCAAGTAGGGAACTTGACCGGAGCGCCGCACCTGTGAAAGACGCATCGACAATCGGTGCGCCAACCAGATCGGCAGGGGCATGAAGTCGTCGTTGTCGCTGCAGGCGTAGCCGAACATCATGCCCTGATCACCCGCGCCCAGGGCGTTCAGTTCGTCCTCACCACCCGATCCGGTGCGATGTTCGAGCGCCACGTCGACGCCGCCGGCGATGTCGGGACTCTGCTTGTCGAGCGAGACGAGCACGGCGCAGTTCTTTCCGTCAAAGCCCTTGGCCCCGTCGTCGTAGCCAATGTCGAGAATCGTGCGTCGCGCGCTAGCGGTAATGTCGACGACGGCCGTCGTGGTGATCTCTCCCGCCACGACGCACAGCCCCGTGGTGAGGAGCGTCTCGCAGGCGACGCGAGCGAAGGGATCCTGGGTGAGAATGGCGTCGAGGACCCCATCGGACACTTGATCGGCAATCTTGTCCGGGTGCCCTTCGGTCACCGACTCCGACGTAAAGAGGGTCCGGTCGCTCATTGGGCTCCTTGAGGTAACAATGCAGCCACCCTAGCCAAGATCTCCCACGCGACCGCTTCTTTCGAACGAAGCGAGACGCGTTCGGGCTCTTCGCGGCGGCTAAGGAGGAGGACTTCGTTGGTGGCGTGCTCAAAGCCCACGCCCGGCGCGGCGACGTCGTTCACGACGAGCAGGTCGACGTCTTTATCGCGCAACTTCTCCAGCGCGTTCGCCAGAACGTCGGTCGTTTCGGCGGCGAAGCCCACGATGATCTGACCATTCGCTCGCTGCGCCACGAGATCGGCCAGGATGTCGGGCGTCCGCTCCAGATGCAGCTCGGGTACTCCATCACGCTTCTTCAGTTTTTCGCTCGACGCTCGGGGCGCAAAGTCCGCCACCGCCGCGGCCATGATCACGCACTCACTTTCGAGAGCTCGTTTCATCATCGCCTCGTGCATCTCCGCGGCGCTCTCGACGGGCACCACCTCGATGGCGCTCACCGTGTCGAGGCTGAGCGATCCTTCGACCGTCGAGACCAAGGTCACGGTCGCACCCATTCGACACGCCGCGTCCGCCAGGGCGTAGCCCTGTCGCCCGGACGAGCGATTGGAGAGCACCCGCACGGGATCAATCGCTTCGCGCGTGCCGCCGGCACTGATCAGTACCCGCACGCCACTCAACGCGCCCCGGTAGCCCTCCACGATCCTTTCGATCAGCGCGGCGATCTTTTCTGGTTGGGGTAGACGCCCCGTCCCCTCGTCGCCCCCGGCCAAGGGGCCAACTTCTGGCTCGAGCACGAGCACGCCGCGCCGGCGAAGGGTCGCCAGGTTCTCTTGCACCGAGGGCTGCACCCACATCTCGGTGTGCATCGCGGGGCACAGCAACACCGGCGCGCGGGTGGCGAGGAGGGTGGCGGTGAGGAGATCGTCGGCGAGACCCATGGCGTAGCGCGCGATGAGGTGCGCCGTCGCGGGGGCGACCACGATCAACGAAGCGTTCGAACCGAGGTAGGTGTGGGGAATCGGTGTCGTGGGATCGCCGTAGAGGCTCGTTCGTGCCGGTTCGCTCGCGAGCGCGGAGAAGGTGACCGGTCCGACGAATCGAGTGGCGTCGGGGGTGAGGACGGGCGCCACGTGGTAGCCCTTCTCACGAAGCAATCGAAGCAGTTCGACGGCCTTGTAGGCGGCGATTCCGCCAGCGACGCCTAGGACAATGCGAGGAGTCGGCGAATTAGGCGTCGCGGAGGGCATCGGTGAAGGCGTCCAGGTCACTGTTGGCGTCCTGGCGAGCCTGCTCGACGGCCTCGGCCTGCAGTCGCTCGTTCTCGAGCTCTTCGCTGGTCGGGCGGTGAAACAGCAGCTTGCCTTCGTAGAGCTCTTCCATCGCGAGCGACAACGACTTGTTCGACAGCGACGTCACCTGTGGGGGAATCAGGGCGCCGTGACCCGATCCCAGTCCGTTGTAGTACTCGTTGATCTCGCGCGCTCGGATGGCCGACACGGCCACCAGGGTGAACTTGGAGTCGCCGACCTTGCCCAAGAGGTTCTCAATGGGTGGATCGACGAGCGTGGGGCGTTCGGCCATGGTGGTCAGTCCTTTGACGAGAGGTCGCGCCGATGCCGGCGGAGTTCTTCCAGTATAGAGAGGATTTCTCGACTCGCCCGCTCAACGTCGTCGTTCACGACCACGTACGACGCCAGTTGGCGACCTCTTTCGAGCTCGAGGGGGGCGCTCTTAAGACGATCGGCGACGTGGTCCTCGTCGTCACCGCGTGCTCGCAGACGCTCTTCGAGTCGCTCTAGGGACGGGGGCAGGATCAAAAAGACGACCGCCTCGGGGTTCTGATCGAGGACCTGCTCCGCGCCCTGGACCTCGATCTCCAAGATCACGTCGGCGTCCTTTGCCTTTTCCGGCAGGGGCGTGCCGTACAGATGGCCGTGAAATTCGGCCCATTCGAGGAAGGCGCCGGACTCGATGGCGCGCTCAAACGTGTCCCGATCAACGAAGTGATACTCGTCACCGCGCTCGCTGGCGCGCTGTTGGCGGGTGGTCCAACTGCGACTGAGCCAGAGACGATCGTCGAGCTCGACCAGGCGCTGGGCCAAGGTTCCCTTACCCACGCCGCCGGGACCAATAAGAACGACGATCAGTGGATCAGCGGACAAGGGCTCGAAACAGCTCGGCGCGTTGTTTCGGACCGAGTCCGCGAATGCGACGAGTCTTGGCGATCGACGCGCTCTTCATGATGCGTTCGGCCTTCACTTCACCAATCGCGGGCAACGCACTTATCAAGTCGTAGGCGCGCATCTGCGCGACGCACTCTTCGCGCGCGGCCAGATTGAAGAGCTCGTCGAGGGACAACTCACCCGACTTCACAAGTCGCTTTACTTCGGCGCGACGACGCCGATTCGCAACCGCCAAGCGCGACGCTTCCACTCGCTGCTCCTGCGACAGGGTGGGCGGTGTCGGTGTCACGAGGTCACACTACTCCGCGAACGTCGCGGTGGCTAGAGGGCTTCGCGCAGGTCGTCACGCCACCTTCGAGCGGCGTCGAGGAGGCCACGTCGTTCGGGACCGGCGAACAAAATGGCTCGCGCCACGTTGACGAGTACGGTACCTTGCTCGCATCGCTCGAAGAGACGCCCCACGTCCTTCACGTCCGCGCCCTGCGCGCCGAGTCCCGGTACCAAGTAGGGCCCGCGCATCGTCGCCAGATCGAAGTCGGGCGCGTCGCGCGTCGCGCCGAGTACCACGCCGAACGAGCCAAGACCCTCGTCGCGCTGATTCATTTCCGCGACGCTGTGCAGCACCATCTCCTGCACGCGTTCCTGCTCGAACGTGCGAGCCTCTTGGAGGCTGCGCCCCTCACTGTTCGAGGTGGCCGCGACGACGAAGACGCCGCGCCCGCTCGCGGCGGCGGCGTCGAAGAGAGGCCACAGCGCCGCGACGCCCAGGTAGGGACTCATCGTCACCGCGTCCACGGCGAGCGGCGATTCGTCGCGCAGCCACGCCTGGGCGTAGCCCTCGTTGGTCCAGTCGACGTCACCTCGTTTCGCGTCGGCGACCACCAGCAGTTCGGCGTCGTGCGCGTCATGAATGAGCCGCTCCAGCACGCGATACCCGGCCGAGCCAAATCGTTCGAAAAACGCCACTTGGGGCTTTATAACGGCCGCCACGCCGGTCACCGCTTCGAGGACCGCGAGGGCGCAGAACTCGAGACCCTCGACGCTGTCGGGGCGGTTCCACGCGTCGAGCAACGCGCTGCTCGGGTCGACGCCCACGCACAGGGGTCCCCGTTCGCGCAAGCGTTCCTGCAGTCGTACGCCAAAGGTCTCAGCCATGAGCTGCTCCGATCAGTTCGCCAATCGTGGCGACGCCGTGGTGCGTCATCCACTTCGAGAGTTGTTGTTGCACGAGCCACGGCGCTCGGGGATTGGCGAACGTCGCGGTGCCAACTTCGAGAGCGTTCGCGCCGGCCATCAACATCGCGACCGCGTCCTCGCCACTTAACACGCCGCCCACGCCCACGATGGGCGTCGTCGCGAACGCGTCACGACACTCGAAGACCGCGCGCAGGGCGACCGGCAAGATGCCCGAACCGCTGACGCCCCCGCCGCCGTTGTCGAGTGCCGGTCGGCGCGCTTCGACGTCGATCACGAGACCCAAGACCGTGTTCACTAGAACCAGCGCGCCCGCGCCCGCGCGAAGGGCCGCGTCGGCGACGTCAAGCAGTTCGGGCGTGTTCGGACTGAGCTTCACCCACAAGGGAACGCCCGCCACGCGTGACGCGGCCACGATCTCGCTCGTGGCCGACGGCGAGTGGGCGAAGATCTCACGCCGGCTCTCCAAGTTCGGACAACTCGCGTTCACTTCGAGGGCGACGATCTCCGCGCCGCTCATGGCCCGCGCGGCGTCCGCGAACTCTCCCACGGTTCGGCCCCATATCGATCCGACGACCGTGGCGCCTCGGTCCAGTAACGCGGGCAGTTCGTGTTCGCGCCACGCGGCGACGCCCGGTCCGGCGAGTCCCACCGCGTTCACCATGTGCTCGCCCGAGGCCACGACCCGCGGGGCGGGGTTGCCGTCCCAAGCAAACGCCGCCAACGACTTAGTGACCACGGCGCCGAGTTCGCTGAGCTCGCCGTAACCCGCGAGTTCGTCACCGTGTCCCGCCGTACCCGACGCCGTCAGCACGGCCGAGCGTAGAGCCACCGCACCGACGTGGGTGGCGAGGCTCGTCACGCGTGTAACTCCTGGAGGGTGTGCACACGCCAACCCTTGGCGCGCGTGTCCGCAATACCCTTCGCGGCCGCGAAACCGGCCGAGAGCGTCGTCACGCACGACACGCCGTGACCCACGCAGGCGCCTCGAATCGCGGCGCCGTCGGATCGCGCACTCGAGCCCGAGGGTGTGTTCACGACTAACTGCACCTCGCCCGAGGCAATCATCTTGACGGCGTCCACGGCGAGGTCACCGAGCCCCACCTTGCCCACCAGCGTGTCGACCCTCACGTCGTTCGAGCGCAGGTAGCCGGCCGTGCCCACGGTCGCGGCCAGACGAAAGCCCAACGCCGCGAGTTCGCGCGCAAGTTCGAGTCCCGACACCTTGTCGCGATCGGCGAGCGAGAGAAAGACCTGGCCGCTGTCGGGTAAACGCGTACCGGCCGCCAGTTGGGACTTCGCGAAGGCAATGCCGAAGCTCTCGCCAATTCCCATGACTTCGCCCGTGGAACGCATCTCGGGCCCGAGCACGGTGTCGACGCCGGGGAAACGACTGAAGGGCAGCACGGCCTCTTTCACGCTCACGAACGAGGGCACCGGCGTCGAGGCGGGCACGACGCCCTGGTCGCGCAGCGATTGGAGCGAGTGGCCCATCATCACGCGCACCGCGACTTGGGCGAGGGGAACGCCCGTGGCCTTAGCAACGAAGGGCACCGTGCGACTGGCGCGAGGGTTCGCTTCGAGAACGAAGACTTCCTCTTTCTTGACCGCGTACTGCACGTTGATAAGCCCCACCACACCGAGCGCGTCCGCGATCTTTTTCGTGTGTTCGTGCAACGTGGTCAAAACGTCACCACTGAGGGTTTGCGGGGGCAGGGCGCAGGCCGAGTCCCCCGAGTGAACCCCGGCCTCTTCGACGTGTTCCATAACGCCCGCGACGAAAACGTCGCCCAGGGTGTCGCGAACGGCGTCGACGTCGACTTCAATGGCCTCCTCGAGGAAACTGTCCACCAAGATGGGTCGACTCTGCGAGACCCCGCCCTCTCTCGCTAACGAACCGTGGGCGCTCGTGAGATCTTTCATGACGCGCTCGAGTGACGCGTCGTCGTAGACGATCTCCATGGCGCGTCCGCCGAGGACGTAACTCGGACGCACGAGAACGGGATAGCCCACGCGCTTGGCGATCGTGCGCGCTTCGTCGAGTGAGAGCGCGACGTCGCCGGGAGGTTGGCGAAGTCCCAACGCGTTGCAGATCCGCGACCACCGTTGGCGGTCCTCGGCCACGTCGATGGAACTGACGGGTGTGCCGAGCACCAAGGACGGGTCGAGGGAGTGTGAAAGTTTGAGCGGGGTCTGTCCGCCGAGGGCGACGATGACGCCTAACAGTTGGGCGCCCTCGACGCAGGCCGCCTGTTCGGCCGCGATCACCTCCCCCACGTCCTCGGGCGTCAACGGCTCAAAGTAGAGCCGATCGGAGGTGGAGTAGTCCGTCGAGACCGTCTCGGGGTTGCAGTTGATCATGACCGTCTCGTACCCCATGTCACGCAGCGCCATTGAGGCGTGGACGCAGCAGTAGTCAAACTCGATGCCCTGACCAATCCGGTTGGGACCCGATCCAAGGATGATCACCCGATCGCGCGACGAGGGTTCCACCTCACTCGTGTCTTCGTAAGTGCTGTAGTGGTACGGCGTCGACGCTTCGAACTCTGCGGCGCACGTGTCGACGGTCTTGAAGGTCGTCACCACTCCCTTCGCTCGGCGAAGTGCCGCAACCTCTTCGATCGTCGTGTTCGTGAACTGGGCTATCTGCGAGTCAGAAAATCCCCACTGCTTGTAACGGCGCCAGGCCCGGGCGTCGAGACCGCCCAGCACGACGCCGCCGGTGAGTTCACGTTCTCGCTCGACGATACACGCGAGTTGGTGGATGAACCATCCGTCGATGCCGGTGCGCTGGGCGACCTCTTCGATCGTCGCTCCGCGTAAGAGGACCTCGTGCAGAGCGAAGAGCCGCTCGGGCGTGGGCACAACGCAACGTTCCCAGAGCGTCGCCGCGTCGAGTTCGGCGAACTCTGAATCGTCTCCAAGAGCGAAGCCCGCACGGCCTTGTTCGAGTGAACGCACGGCCTTTTGTAGCGATTCGGCGAAGTTGCGACCAATGGCCATGACCTCACCGACCGACTGCATTCGCGTGCCGAGCTGCGGCGAGGAACCCGGCAACTTCTCAAAGGCCCAGCGCGGGATCTTGGTGACGACGTAGTCAATGACGGGCTCGAAACTCGCGGGCGTGACCTTCGTGATGTCGTTTGGAATCTCGTTCAAGGTGTAACCCACCGCGAGGCACGCGGCAATCTTCGCGATGGGAAAGCCTGTGGCCTTGGAGGCCAGCGCACTCGAGCGCGAGACTCGCGGATTCATCTCAATGACGAGTCGCTCGCCCGTGTCGGGATTGACCGCGAACTGCACGTTCGAACCGCCCGTCTCCACGCCGACGCGTCGAAGGACGCGAAAGGCGTCGTCGCGCATCTCTTGGTATTCGACGTCCGAAAGCGTCTGTTGGGGCGCCACGGTAATGGAGTCGCCGGTGTGCACGCCCATGGGGTCAAAGTTTTCGATGCTGCAGATCACCACGCAGTTGTCGGCGCTATCGCGCATCACTTCAAGTTCGTACTCTTTCCAACCCGCGATTGATTTCTCGACGAGGATCTCACCAATGGGCGAGGCGCTAATGCCCTCGGCGGCGAGTCGAAGCAGCTCCTCGTCACTCGTCGCGATTCCGGTGCCCGCGCCGCCCAGGATGAAACTCGGACGGATGATGATCGGCCAACCAATCGTCGTAGCGATATCTAGGGCGTCCTCCACCGAGTGAGCGAAACCCGACTCGGGCACCGCGAGGCCGATCTCCGACATCGCCTCCTTGAAGAGTTCACGGTCTTCGGCCGTCGAGATGGCGTCAGGTCTCGCGCCGATCACTTCAACACCGAGACGCTCCAATTCACCGCGGCGCACGAGATCCATCGTGAGATTGAGCGCCGTCTGTCCCCCGAGGGTCGGCAGTAACGCGTCGGGCCGCTCGCGTTCGATGATGTCGATCAAGACGTCGACATCGAGGGGTTCTACGTACGTCGCGTCGGCCGTCGTGGGGTCGGTCATGATCGTGGCGGGATTGGAGTTCACGAGCACAACGCGATAGCCCTCGTCACGCAACACCTGACAGGCCTGCGTGCCGGAGTAGTCGAACTCACAGGCCTGGCCGATAACGATGGGACCCGAGCCGATCACCATGATGGACTTGAGGTCGTCACGACGCGGCATCAGTGGACGTCCAACGTGTTCGTTCGAAGGAGCGCGTCGAAGCGTTCAAAGAGGTAGCACGCGTCGTGCGGACCGGGCCCCGCCTCGGGGTGGTACTGCACCGAAAAACAGCGCTCCTTCGCGGCGTGAATTCCTTCGATCACGCCGTCGTTCAAGTTGACGTGGCTCACGACCGCGCGCGTGAGCGAACCCGGGTTTACGGCGTAGTTATGGTTCTGCGCCGTAATCTCGATCTTGCGCGTGACGAGATCTTGCACCGGGTGATTACTGCCGTGATGCCCAAAGGGCAGCTTGAAGGTCGTGCCCCCGAGCGCACCGGCGAGAAGTTGGTGGCCTAGACAGATGCCAAAGATCGGTACCGTCCCGAGCAACCCGTCGAGCACGGCGACCTGGGCGCCGAGCGCCGCCGGGTCACCTGGGCCGTTCGAGAGAAAGACTCCGTCGGGGTGCAGTTCGTGGACGTCACCCGCGCCCATCGTCGCGGGCACCACGGTAACGCGAAAACGCCGCGAAAGCTCGTGCACCATCGTCGTCTTGATGCCGTAGTCGAGGGCCACGACGTGCAGGTCGCCGTCGCCTTTTTCGTAGGGCTCGGACGTCGTCACGGTCGTGACGAAGTCGATGCCGTCGGTGCCCTTCGCGCGTTGTGCTTCGCGAGCAATAAGGTCGGGATCGCCGTGGCCGAAGGCGCCCGGCAGCGCGCCGTTCGCGCGCAGGTGACGCGTGAGACGTCTCGTGTCAACGCCCACAATGGCCGGCACGCCGTGGTGGCGCAGCAGCCCTTCGAGTGATCCCCTCGAGCGCCAACTCGACGGAACGTCGCTCAGTTCACGTACGACCACGCCCTCGCAGAACGGTCGTGAGGCCTCGTCGTCGAGGGGCGTGACGCCGTAGTTGCCGACGTGGGGGTAGGTGAACGAGATGATCTGACCGGCGTAACTCGGATCGGTGATGACCTCTTGGTAGCCACTGAGTGCGGTGTTAAAGACGAACTCGCCCGACGTGAATCCCGAATCGGGAAGATGGCCCGCGGCGTACCCCTCAAAGGTGGTGCCGTCACTCAAGACCAGTTGCGCGTTCGGACGACTCACGTCAGCGCCCCGTCAACCACCGCCAGTTCGCCCTTCGCGATCAAAGCGCTCACTCTTCCGAGCATCGAACGCCCGTCGTAGGGAGTGTTCACGGCCCGACTCTGCAGCGCGTCGCGACGCGCCGTCCAGCGCTGGCGTGGATCGAAGACGACCACGTTCGCGTCTTCACCCGCCTGCATCGCGCCGCCGTGAGCGCGGTGACGGGGACGAACGTCACTGGAACGCAGCTGAGCGATTCGTGCCGGTCCGCGACTCAACAGAGCGAAGAACGTCTGCGGACTCGCCGCGTCCGCGCCCAGTGCTTCGTAGGTCAGCGACGCCGCGTGTTCGAGTCCCAACATTCCCGCGGGCGCCTCGTCGAATGGGAGTTCCTTTAGCTCCGGCGCGTGCGGGGCGTGGTCGGTAGCGACGGCGTCGACGTGGCCAGCGACGAGCGCCGCGCGAAGTGCCACCACGTCAGGCTCACCACGTAGCGGCGGGTGAACCTTGAAGATCGGATCGAAGGACTCCAAGGAACTCTCGTCCAACGTGAAGTGATGGGGCGCCGCCTCACAGGTCACCGGGAGACCTTCGAGGCGCGCCGCCACGACGAGCGCGACCGAACGTGTCGTCGAGAGGTGCAAGAAGTGCAAGGGACAACCCGTCAGTCGAACGAGTTCGAGGTCGCGCAGTACCATCAGCTCTTCCGCGAGGGCGGGGCGACCGGTGAGTCCCAGACGACTACTTAAGGCCCCCTCGTTCATCGAGCCGCCCGCGGCCAACAGCTCGTCTTCGCAGTGCTGTGCCAGGCGCACGCCGAGGGGCTTGGCGTAGTCGAGGGCTCGGCGCATCAGCGAAGGGTCCTGGACGCCAATTCCGTCGTCCGTGAAGATTCGCACGCCGAGCGCCGCCATTTCGGCCATCGGCGCCAGTAACTCGCCACGTCGACCTTGAGTGATGGCGCCCGCCACCGCCACGTCGAGGATAGACCGCTCACCACGATCCAAGACGTACGCCACGAGTGCCGCGTTGTCGAGCGCCGGCTCGGTGTTGGGCATCGCCACGAGCGCGCTGTAGCCCCCAATTGCGCCGGCTCGAGCGCCCGACTCAATGGTCTCGGCCTCTTCGTGCCCCGGTTCGCGCAAGTGCGTGTGTAGATCGACAAAACTCGGGCCGACCCAGCACCCATCGGCGTCGATCTCCTTGGTGCCGCTCGGCACGTCGACGTGAGGCGAAACCTCACGGACGCGACCGTCTTCGATGAAGACGTCGCGAACCTCGCTGCTCGACTCGCCCACGACGAGACCCTGACGCAGGACAAAGGCGCTCACGGTCTTTCTCCCCTTGATCCCGCCACGCTCAAAAAGAGCACCGCCATTCGAACGGGCACGCCGTTGGTGACCTGGCGGTCGATGACCGTGGCGCGTAGGTCCGCCACTCGCGAATCAATCTCGACGCCGCGGTTCATCGGTCCTGGATGCATGATGATCGTTTCGGGACGTAACTTCTTCGCGCGTTCGATGGTCAATCCGTAGGTCGACGTGAACTCGCGCAACGTCGGCACCAGCAATCCAGACCCTCGCTCGCGCTGCAAGCGCAAGAGACCAATGACGTCCGCCCAGACCAGGGACTCGTCGAAGTCCGTCGCCAGCTCGACGGGCCAACTCTCGAGATCGTGCGGCAGGAGTGTTCCCGGGGCCGCCACTCGAACCTCGGCACCGAGTGTCGCGTAGGCCGCCACGTCGCTTCGCGCGACGCGACTGTGACGAAGGTCCCCCACGATCAAAATCTTGAGGCCCTCGAACAACGCTGATCCCGACGTTCGTCCGGTCGTTCCCGTGCGTTCGGCGAGGATTTGGCGAATCGTGAAGGCGTCGAGCAGGCCTTGAGTCGGATGCTGATGCTGCCCGTCTCCCCCGTTGATAACGCGCACGTGCGGCACGTATCGACTGACCTGGAGCGCGGCACCGCTCGACTGGTGGCGCATGACCACCGCGTCGATGCCGAGCGCGTCGATGGTAGCGATCGTGTCGCGCAGAGACTCCCCCTTCTTCACGCTGCTCGAGGCGATAGCGAGCGACAGCACGTCGGCACTGAGTCGTTTGGCCGCGGTCTCGAAACTCAGTCGTGTTCGAGTGGACTCTTCGAAGAAGAGCGACGCCACGACACGACCCTTCAACGCCGGGACTTTTTTAATCGTGCGTTGGTTGACCTCGACGAACGACTCCGCCACGTCGAGGATCTCCACCATCGCGTCTCGAGAGAGATCGTGAAGGGACAGCAGATTTTCGCCGCGCAGGGAGTTGATCACGACGCAACCTCGGTGCCGATCCAGACGCCGTCCAGCGTGGCCACGATAGCCTCGTCCAACGACGTCGGAAGGTTCTTGCCCACAAAGTCGGGACGAATGGGCAGCTCGCGATGCCCCCGGTCCACCAGGACCGCCAGTTGCACCGAGCGCGGACGTCCCCAGTCCGTGAGGGCGTTGAGAGCGGCCCGGATTGTTCGACCGGTGAAGAGAACGTCGTCAACCAAGACCACGGTGCGATCGGTGAGATCGTGGTCGATGAGTGTGCTGGTCACTCGAGGAACCGGGTTCAACGAAAGATCGTCGCGGTAAAAGGACACGTCGAGCAGTCCGACGAGCGGCTTCTCGCCCGTCACTTCCTCCAGCAACGCCGCCATCCTTGTGAGGAAGGGCTCGCCACCCGTCTGGAGTCCAATGAGCGACAGCGTCGAGACTTCGTGATTGCGTTCGATTATCTCGTGGGCCATTCGCACGAGCGCGCGCGTGACGTCCTCGGAAGAGAGAAGTTGGCTTTTCGCAGAAAACGTCAGGCCGCGGGCTCGCGCCTGACGATCGTTTTCGTTACTCATCTGACTCCTGTCGTACGAACCTCACAGGATCCGCTTCACGACATACTCAGGACTACTTTAGCAAAGCTGTACGGGACCGCAGTGCGTTAGTTCTCGGACGTTTCTTCCAGGCGATCCGTTGGCGTCGAGGCGGGTACTCGCTGGGGGCGAAACGACTCCAACGTGGGCGTGGCGGCGCGCCCGGTCAATCGATCGATGACACTTGAAAATGATCCCTCGTTCGCAATCGCTCGACGGAAGATGAAGATGAGCGCCGGGAGGGCCCAGAAATCACCGCAGACCCACAAAATGGCCGCGCCAATCTGCTGATCGGCGATGGGCGAGAGTGTGACGCCGGGGACGTGCGCGTAAACCGAGTACCAACTGGTGGTCGTTAAAATGCTCATCGACATGGCGAGCAAGGTCATGATGACGTTCGTGGCGATTATCGAACCGGCCTGCCACGTTGGACCGCGCAATGGCTTCATTGGATACGACTCAATAATCTGGAGCCAAAACAACACGCCGGTGACGAAAAAACTGCCGTGCATGGCCCACACGTGCACTGGGTGATTTCGTTCGGACAACTCAAAGAGCGCGGGCACGTGCCACAGCAGCATGGCCGCGTTGAAGGAAATGATCGCCACCCAGGGCGAACGAACGAAATGGCCGATAGCTCGAAAAACTCGAGCCTTCTTGCTGAGATAGAAGAAGCGACCGACCTTTCGCCGCGTCTTGACCGGCAGGGCGAACATCAGTGGAATCCAGGGCGCGCCGGCCACGATCAAGACCGGCGCGAGGAACATAATCATCACGTGTTCGATCATGTGCACGAAAAAGTAACTTGAAGACCAGTAGTCAATCGGCGAGCAAATTGACACTAAGAGTGCAGCGAGACCCGCGTAGAAAACGAAAGAGTTCCTCCGCCTACGCTTCGTTCGCGAGAGAACCGAGTGCTGACGAAGCCGGTAGAGTCCGAGTTCGTTGGCCATCACGGTAATCGCCACGATGACAACGAATGGGTCGAAGGACCAGTGATGAATCACGTAGTTCATTTCGTCACCGGTCCACCCCTACGCGACCCGCGATATGGACAAAGTAGCAAAAGGGGACCGTCGTCGTTGCAATCACGAGACGGCCGCGTAGGTTACTCACCGCTTCGAGTCGTTCCATTGTTTTCGTCCAAGAGCTTCGACGCCGGCGCCTCTTCCGCCAGTCGCGAGGCCTCGATTTTCTGTTGCTCAATTTGCCACGCGGCGAGCATTCCTTCGTACTCTGGCGCAAGGGCGGGTTTCGCGTGACGTTGTTTGAAGGTGAAACCGGGATGAAGCAGTTTCCACCACATGTAGATCGCGAATAGCGCGAGCAACGGCCATTCGAAAACATAAGCCCAGCTGAGCGCGTTGCCCCCCTCCGCTCTTCCAAGTTCGAACCAAAACGCCACGCCGCACAGCGCTAAGCCCACGAGCAACGTCAGGTGGGTCCTAACGGCCGACGCGCCGGACAATCGAGGGGCACCGTCCGTCGCGGGACCTTCATCGTTCGACCCTTCGACGCCGTTCACGTTTTCACGTTACTCCGCACGACTCGAAAAAGTAGACGACGGCTTGCTTGAAGCGAACGTAGTTTCCCGAGCGACGGAGCGGATAATCATGCGTCACGATTGGGCCGTTCACACTCAGCGATCGTTTCGAAATTCACTGACCGATAGAGTAAAGACAGAGTTCAGGGACGGGCAGCGAAATGATGAGTAGAAATCCTGGACCTACCAATGAGTCGGGCGAACTGTCGGACGAACAACGAGCGGCAATATTTTCAGCCGCGAACGCTCCAAAGGACCGCGGAGCGGCGTTTCGTGCGGGGCGACTCCCGGTGTCCTCGAAGTTCGTGATGTGGGCCGTCGCCGCCATACTGTTTCTCGGACTCGGCGGTGAAGTCGCTCAACATTTTTTCGGAACGTACGGTAAGGCTCCTCGAGTGACCGCACCGACGTCACCCGTACTTAACTTGACGACCACGACCAATCCCTCCACTCCCACGCTGATATCGCTCGAAAGCTACATCGGACTCAAATTCATTGGCACGGCGCAAGCGCCCGGGTTCACGCTGAAGACCCAATCGAACAAGAAATGGAGTCTCGCGTCCCAAAAGGGCAAGGTAGTGGTCCTGGCTTTTTACAACTCGATCTGCAATGACATCTGTCCAGTGCTCGGATCGGAAATTCGCGAAGCTCGCCACGAACTCGGCCCCGCGAGTTCAAAGATCGTCTTCGTCATCGTCAATACCGATCCCAACAAGACGTCAGTCTCCGGTGAAAGTAGAGCGCTCATCGTCCCGGGACTCTCGAAGATACCTTCGGTGAAATTTTTAACGGGTAGTGTCGCGAAACTCGACGCCGTGTGGAGCGCGTACGGCATCAGGGTTTACGTGGGTGCCAAGGCGAATGAGGTTTCGCACAATAATGCTCTGTACTTCATTGGACCGAACGGAAATCTCGAGGCCTACGCCAAACCCTTCGCGGCCGAAAGTAAGTCGGGCACTTTCTCATTAGACGCGTCGAGCATTCATCTTTACGCCCAAGGAATTGCTGAGACCGCAGATAGTCTTGTCAAGTGACTGACGAGTTCTCGGACTTTGAAGTAGTGCCTTTCGACCCGGCTTCAATGGCGACATCGTCCCTGGGGCTCGCGAAAGCAATCTGGTACAAGCGACCTTGGTTTCTTGTCACCGCCGTGGTGGTGGTCATTGTGGCCCTCTCGATCATCACTGACTGGCCGCACCGAATCTCGAAGGCGGAAGACGCGGCGTCGCAGAGCGCGACCATCAAACAGATCAACGGCGATCTCAAACCGTGTGCCTTTGCCGTCAGCGAATCCTTTCGTTTCTACAACGAAAACGTCGCGGGACAACTGACGTCGTCAAATCTGGCACAGATTCCTAAACAGATCACCGATGACCGGATCGCCTGCTCTTTCGCGAGCGAACCGGTCTACGACTTGACGAACAACATTCAAGTCGTCGACACCACCGCGGGCAAACACATCGATCGAATGCTCAGTGTCGTCCAACGGTGGATGACGGCCAACGCCCTGGCTTCAATCGAGGATATCCAGTACTCGTTCATGAATCCCGGCTCGACGTCGAAGATTGGCAATCTCGCGTCCGAGGAAGTGAAACTGAGTAAAAATCGACAACTCGCGCTGAGCGATGTAAAGTCCGCCGAAAAGGTTCTCGGTACCCGACTCTTGGCGTTGAAGTTGCCGGTACTGCCCCACTTGAGTGGGACGTAAGAGAACCTTCGTGCTTCTTCGTGCGGATTGAGAATCCTGGAATCAGTGAACCAGCACTGCGACCCACTGGCGACGCAAGTGACAGCCTTGAACCCTTCGCGCTATGGTGCGCTGTTATGGATACTCCGTCCGCCCCTCAACAGCGTCGCGACACGGCGGCCGACGTGAGTATCCGATGGTTTATTGTCGTGATCGAGTACGCGATCATCTCTAGTCTCTTACTGGTCGCCGGCATTGTTTTAGTACGCACGGTGATTGATTTTCTCAGCCATTGGGGTTCCTTTCCCCAAACCGTGGTCTCCGCCATCGACGGCATCCTGGTCGTCATTATTCTTCTGGACATCGCGCACACCGTCTTCGGTCATCTTCGAACTTCCGTGTTTCTGGTTCGGCCGTTCCTCGTGATTGGCATTCTGGCTGGCGTTCGAGACATTCTCAGCGCTTCGGCGCATCTGACCCTCAGCAGCACGCTCTCGAAGAGCGATTTCAACGACACCCTCATCTCGCTCGGTGTGGGCGTTGGCGTTGTGGTCTTTTTGCTGCTGGGCTTACTCGTCCTTCGCTTCAGCGCGCTCCCCGAGGATCAGTACGGCAACTGAGACGTACGGTCCTACGATTTCTCCACGTATCCCTTGGTCGCCCTCGACACTCAACCCGTCGCGGAACCTCTCAACTCAGAAGGTGTCGAGAATCCAGAAGGTCTCGTTCTACCTCGAGCCTCTAACGGCTTTCCACTACTTTCTGTACCAGCCGTAGGCCAGGGGCGTTATCGCCAGCGCCGCCACGAGACCGAGCACCATACTCCACACCAGTAACCACTGACGCGACGAGGCGCCCGCCACCTGGCGACGAGTCCGCCGTAGCCAGTCGCGCGGTGCCAAGCGCACTGTTTCGCTCAAGTGCCCGAGTACGTGGACTCCCAAAACCCCTAGCCACAGAATGAAACTTGCTCGGTGGATGAAAAATAGTTCAATTCGAAATGACGCGGGGAGAACGACGAGACCGACGCCCGAGGCGAAGACGACGACGGTCAGCGCAATGACCATCGGTCCAAGGAGTCGCAAGATCAACGCGGGCGGTCCCTTGCGGCGATACTCAGGGTCGCCGGCGTAGTACTTCGCGAAACGCCAGCTCGCAGAAGAAATCTTGACCACAACGATCGGAATAAGAAGCACACCCACGAAGACGTGCATGTTGAGAAGGTTGCCAATTCGCAAAATCGTGACGCCTTCGAGAGCAAGCAGAAGAAAGATGACCGCGGCTACCGACGACGTGAGCCGAGCATTGCCGTCCACTCCCACGTAGCGTCGAAGCCGCTGCCCGGGTCTCGACGGCCCGGACTCTTGAGCGTCGATGGCGTGTCCGAGGGCTACCAGGCGATCCTCATTGGGGACACTTTCGTGCGTTCGTTGATGACCTCTTCGAACGTCGTTGTTGGTCATGGCACGATTTTAAGTGAACATTCTCTTCGAACAGTCACCTTAGAGAAAACTCCCGAAGCTGATGGCTCTTGCACCACGCCGGAGATCGCGACCTTGGACGTCACGAGTCGTCGACCTCTCGAATCATCTTTGGACGAGTGCCGGTCGCCTGATCGTTCACCCGACGTCTCTCTTGAAGACACGTGGCGTCACATTCCTCAACATCGTGACTACCTGGTGACGGTGATTCAACTCGGGTTTGTCTCACAGGTGAAACGGCTGGAGCATTGACGACGCCGAACGGGCGTTCCCCAGAAGTGGCAAGTGCAACAACGTCTCCGTCGTTCGCAGCAAAGAGTAGTGAGTGAATCGTTGGCCCACTCGATGACCGCGCGGCACCGAGGGAGCGATGACCACCGTCGGCACCTGGTTCGACGACTGTAGGTCGTTCTCGTCAAAGGTGATGAAGAGTACGAGCGAGCGAGCCTGGTACTGGGGACTCGCAATAATCTTTGGCACGTAGCGGCGCAGCCACTCGTCGCCCGTGGCCACCGAGCAACTGTGCATGTCGTTACAGACGTTCGGGGTAATAAAGGTGAATTCTTTACTCAAGTTGAAGGGCAGTTTCAGCGGCACGTCGTTTCGCTGACACGAACTCGTGATCGATCGGTAGTAGACCGCGGGATTGTGGCGCGCCGCGTACTCGCCGCTCGTCACGCGATCACAACGTGAGGGCATGGATTCCGCGAGCGAACTCCAGTTGCTTCCCAATTCCGAGAAGATGCTGGCCACCGAAAGTGGATGCACGCTCGGTTCTCCGTCGTCGGTGATTCCCTGGGTCGACCCCGAGGTCAACGCGACGTAGTTGGGCAAACTGGGATGAGAGACCGCGTAATCGTTCGTGGCTAATCCACACGCGCTGGCCAGAGAGTTGAGGTAGGGCGCGCTCGATGAACCAATGACGGAGTAGCCCTGATTTTCGAGCAGGATCCACACCACGTGCTGATACGAGGTCGCCCCTTCGAGACCGCAGGGTGATGAGGCTTGAATCGAAGCGGCACTCGCCCCCGTGGACACGGGATTCAGCGTCGCCATCGCCAAAACCAGGGCCACCATGGCACCGAGCCCGCACGCACGTTTCACGTAAGAGCCTTGCAATGCCTTGTGCACGAGACCCACTCTCCGTTATGAACGTCTCCGCTCGACACCCTGGTGTACGACGTCACTGCTTCCACTTCAAAAAGGATTCCCTCGGCGCAGTGAAGTCCTTACGGTGAATTTTACCCCTCAACCGATCGCGCCGAGTCCCGCGTTCGCGCCCTGCAGCCCGTCAGCGATGAAAAACGCCACCGACTAGGGATTCGTGCCAAAGAAGCCCCTGGTGCGGTCCCGGCGAACGAGTTGATAGAGCTCTTCGTCGGGGTCGTCTTCGGACTTGAGCCAGCGGTTCAAGTTCGAGAAAATCACCGGAAGAAAGGCCGCGGCGGTGATGAACCACATCACGCCCGCCGTGAGTTGTTGATCGGCCGACTGCGATAGTCCCTGTCCCGCCACGTGGTGAATATTGCGATACCACGAGTTCTGCGACATCGCCATCAAGTACGCCAGCACCCAGACGGTCCACATGGAAAGCGTCGACACTCCAATACGGTACGGTCGGGTGGCGCCGGGTCGAAACGGTGGAGCTTCCACCAAGTCTAGCCACAAAAAGACACCGGCCACGATCAACGCCAGCGATTCGAAAACCGAAAGCCAAGTGTGACGAACCATTGCGTCGACGACGGGTGACGATCGCCAAACTATCGACTGGCCGATGAAAATGATGGCCAACACCACCGGCCGTCGATGACCTTTGCGCTGAGCCTTCGAAATCGCGATCCGATCGAAGAGAAGCGGCTTCGCTGGAGCCTCCAGCACGCCGTCACTACCAAAGCGTAGCGACTCGTTCGACGTCAGTCCCAGCCACCGCCACGGACCACCGGCCACCAACAAGAAGGGGATGACCACGGCGAAGAAACAAAACTGAATTGCCTGGACGTACTCGTAGCTCTTGGTCCACGCGAGTAGCGGCGGTACGAGAAAGAGTATCCACAGCACAATTCCCGCGGTTGCGAAAAAGTTACGTGCGCAAACCTTGTTTCGTAATTGAAATCTCTGCGGGAGCTCTGCCGTCACTCGGAGTGTTTGCGCTGGAAAAACAGCCAAATCATGACACCGAAGAACGTGCCCAAGAGAACGACGAGCGTCTGTACTTGAGGTCCAATATAACTGTCAACACCTAGCATCACTTCCACCTCGTCTCTAGTACTAAAACTACTGACCGTTTGATCACGTCACGACCCCGAGAAATCCTTCGAACCCTACAGCAAGTAAAACATGGCAAAAAGAAGGGTGCTAGCGAGAGCGATGAATCCAAAGAAGTACGTCATCGCGGCGACGTTGGCGCGAAAGGACTGTGCTGATTCATCCATGGATAGCACGGGACTGACGCCGCCGAGTTCCTTACGCAGTCGGTAGGACCGAGCGAGCGCCGTCTCTAGCCAATACGTCACGACCACCAGCGTGCCGATGTTCATCACCGAGTAGCCAATGAACGTTGAGGCGTAGCCACTCGATCCCGGGTAGAACGGCACCGCCGTGAACTCCCAAATCTGCAGCATGAGTGCCACCAGACCAGCCGCCACACCAATCCAGCCCGCAATCTGCCAGTCGAACACGCTGCCCTTACGAAGACGCGACCGACCGTAAAACGCCATGAGCCCCATGAGCAGGATCATGGTGTAAATCGCCCACCCGTAACTCGTGGGCGCGGTGACGTGATTGGGCCGCCAGAGCAAGCCGTTGTTACTCGAGCGAAGGTAGAAGTAACTGAAGACCAACGACGCCTCCAGCAACGTGTACATCGCGATGAACAGGCGACCACCGCTCCAGATCGAGCCAATGTGGGCGCGTAGTTCGAACTCCTGCTCCTCGGGAGTGCTGCTCGGACCGTCGGAGTTCTTGATCGTGTCAGTCATGACTTTGCTCTTCTCTCGCTACTCAAGTGGATCATTGCCGGAAACGGTTGGACTACCCGTATGAACCATCCCGCCGTCGCCAAAGTCAGCCAACGGCGGAGCTCCGACTTCGCTGTAGTGATAGGGGTCGCTCATGATGACCGGAATATGGTCAAAGTTGTGGCGAGGAATGGGCGTCGCCGTCTGCCACTCGAGCCCCAAAGAGTCCCACGGGTTCGCCGGTGACTTCTGCGGGTTGATGAGCTGCGACCACATCAAGTTGACAATGAAGATGAGGAATGAAGCACCCAAGAGAAACGCACTGACGGACGAAAAGTCATTCCAGCTTTGCAAGTTCTTGGCGTACGTGAAGACCCTACGGGGTTGTCCGAGCAGACCAATGATGAACATGGGGAAGAACGTCAAGTTGAAGAACACGAACATGGTCCAGAAGTGCCACAGTCCGAGCTTCTTACTCATCGTGCGTCCGGTCATCTTGGGCAACCAGAAGTACAGACCCGCGAAGAACGCGAAGATCAGGCCTCCCATAATTGTGTAGTGGAAGTGCGAGAGTACGAAGAAGCCTCCGTGCACCGTCACGTTCACCGGAACGTCCGACAGGAAGACCCCCGATATACCGCCGATCAGGAAGTTGAAGTACACGGCCATACAGAACAACATCGGCACTTCAAATCTTATTTTCGCTCGATAGAGCGTGCCCATTCCCACGAGGAATATAAATCCGGTGGGAATGGAGATGAGCTCCGTGGTGAGCATGAAGAGCGGACGCATATCTGGGTCGATGCCACTCTGGAACAAGTGGTGTTGCCACACGAAGAATGACAGCAGGGCCACTCCGATCATTCCCGCGGCCGCGATCCGATAGGCAAAGAGTGGTTTTCTCGTAAAGACCGGGATTATCTCGCCGACGATGCCAAAGCCGGGCAACGCCATGATATAGACCTCGGGGTGACCAAAGAACCAGAACAGGTTCTCCCACAGGTACGAACTCCCACCGTGTTCGGACACGAAAAAGGCCGTTTGCACCGTCTTGTCGAGAATCCCGAAGAGTCCAGCGGAGAAGAGTACGGGCGTCGCCAAGACCAATAGGGCCGCCGTCGATAGGATCCCCCATACGAACACTGGCACGCGGCTCCACGTCATTCCGGGCGCCCGATAGTTCACGATCGTGATCGCAATGTTGAATCCGGCGGTCATCATGCCCACGCCGATGATGGCAAAGCCGAAGAGGTAGGAAATCATTCCCGGTCCCGCTTGGGTCTGCAAGGGCGCGTAGCCCGTCCATCCAGTCGGGAATCCGCCGTAGGGCAATGCTGAGAAAATCACCGCGTAACCCACCACGAAGGTCCAAAAACTGAACGCTTCAATACGGGGGAACGCCATACGACGAGCACCGATCATGAGCGGCACGAAGTAGTTGCCAAGTGGTCCAACGATCACCGAAGTCGCCATCATCATCATGATCGTTCCGTGCTCACTCACGATCTTGATATAAGTGTCGGCGCTAAAGACGTGCGTCGTTGGATTCAACAGCTCCGTTCGAATGGCCATCGCCAGTAGTCCACCGGTAAAGAAGAAGAGGAGCACGCCGACCACGTACTGCAGACCGACAACTTTGTGATCCAAGTTGTAGCGAACGTACTTACTCCAGCCCGTGTACTCGACTTCGCTCTTCGCTTCGCGACCGACCATCTTGGCGAGTGGATAGTTCAACGCGCCAATTCCAAGTAGCCATCCAACGACCATGAAGAGCAACGCCAAAAAGTCGGCCAGGGAGTTTTGACCGCTGTTGGCAATGTAGGGGTATCCGCTCGCGATGTAGTTCCCCAGCCAGTGTCCAAAGATGTAGCCCAAAAATCCACCGAGTATGGCGGTGCCCAGGTGCTGGCTCAGCCAACCACTACCCCATCCTCTTTTTTCAGGGATCGCGACTGGGGACACCGAACTGCTCTCAACTTCCGTCGGTCGTTCAGCGCTAATTGTCATTGCGCGATCTCCGTTTCTTTATTCACTAACGTCTGGTCAAATTCCGAGCTGATCATCATCACGAACTGGGTTGCTTCGATCCGTACACTTCTGACGGACTGTACGGCGTCAAGTTGCCGTCGGGGTAGTAACCACCGGACGCGCCGTTGGCGTCGGGCACGTAGGTCCAAGCAAACGGCGGTAGGACCTTGGTGTTCGCTGCGTTCGCTGCTTCGGTTTTGGTGGCCCACGCCATAAAGGCCGCCGGCGTGAGTACTTGGCCAGAGTTGAACATCGCGCCGTGCCAGATTCCGCACAACTCGCTACAGCGAACCTCAAAAGTACCCAGCTGTTCCGTTTTGGTAAACGCCACGTTGTTTTCCATAGGGTTAGCGTCGGCTTTGACTTCGAGTTGATACGCCCAGAAACTGTGAATCACGTCGAGGGACGTCACGTTGAACGCAATATTCGTATCGTTGGGCAGTATCAGATACGGAGATTCAAAACCCCCAAACGTTGGATAACGATAGGTGAACTTCCACTGCTGCGCGATGACCTGCACCGGAAGTACCTCGTTGCTGTTGGGCGACCAAGTCCCGTTTCCCGCGAGCGCCGCCGTCTCGGCCTTCACGGCGCCGGTCGGCTGCCAAATGGGGTTCGGTCCTTCGCCGCCGCCGGAGCCTTTGCCCACGATGACTTCTACCGTGCCGTAGGCCGCAAGGAGCAACACGACGACCGTCGTAATCACGATCCAAGACGTCTGTAGTTTCCGATTTTCCGCGGCCCTTGGTCCGCCCACCGATTCGGGAACGCCCTCTTTCTTCGATCGCCAATTGATAACCGCGTACAACATGTACTCCCAGATGCCGACGAGGACGGGAAACGCGACAACGAACAGCACGTTGAAGTCGAGCTGATTGTTCTTCGCCGTCGAGGTCATCCTGCCCGGCGGCACGTGAGGTCCGACGAGGAACCAATACAGCAGGTCGCCGACAACGGAAACGATGATCCAAATGACGGTTATACGTTGAAGGTGATTCGTGTCGTTCTTAGGTGGGTTCTCCGAAGTCATGACTATGACACCACGTCCAGAATGCCGCCCATGTAGTTCTGAGTTGACATCGGGCCTCCATTGCCATATAAGTAACCGAGTCCACAGGGCACGAAGCACTGCCAGTTGTACGTTCCGGGCCCGGGTGTTTTGAAGCTAAACGTTTCAATGTTGTGAGGAGAATTAAAGTGACACGGTGACGCGGCGCAAGGGGTGCCACTGACACCCACGAGCGGGACACTCAGATTGAGCGCGGGCGCCGCGAACGTGTGAGCGACACCGGTGCCGGTGTTGGAGTTGAACACAGTGAATTTCTTGCCATTCAGCATGGCACCGCCACTAAGTGTTCCTTGGACTTGGCCCCACTCTTGATTACGAAGCGGGCTCCCACTGTCGAACTGATCCACGGTCATGTGAATGACGGTGTGCGCGGGCAACTGCCACGACGTGTCGTGCACCCACTTTCCGGTCGTTGGATCCTTGACGAGGTACGAGACCCACGTCGGATGTGCCCCAAATCCAATTGCTCCGACGGTCTGTACCGTCAGGTTCACCGGCTGACCCGCAGCCTGAGAATTCGTGAAGTTCATGACCCCACCGGGCTCGCCCGGCGTTATGAAACTGGCGACCGCCCACACCACAAGAGCTACAGCCACCAAGAAGAGCCCAAGAACCGTTGCCAGTCTCCCTTCCTTTGACATTTTCCACTCCTTGCGACGAGGCGCCCCTAGCGGGGCTCCGAACCAAGAATAACGAGCAGCGTCACTAACGTGAAGACTTGTGAGCGAAAAGAATAAGAGAATTCTCGGAATTCATCTAGGGCTCGCGTTCGTGGAGATTATGTGCGTTTCGGGCTTTGTTTTCGAGTATCTGCGGGCCCGTTCCGGCAATTCCCTCTCCTGGGCTTACGTCTTTGAGTGGCCCATTTTTGGGGGCTACGCGCTGTACATGTGGCGAAAACTGTTGAGGGAAGAGAGGGGTGAGGTTCCCCCTCGAAAAGACTCGCCCGTGACCAGGAGCGACGAGACTTTGAGTGCCTACAACGAGTACCTTCGAAAAGTTCATGACGGTACGCCCGAGGGTCACTCCGACACCCCAAAACCGCCGCGCTGACTCTCTCGATTGACAATCCCCGCGCGTTGAGTGATCCCCGATCCTCTCGCGAAGCGCCTCTTTTCCCGTGACGGGGAACTCCCAAGCCAATTACGCAGCCGCTACGCCTCGGCTCTCAGTTCACGCCCCCATCCGCCAACAGACCGCGCAGCTCAGAGACTGCCGACGCGACGCCCGACGAACTCGACAGTGGATCGTCGGGGATAACCCAACGTAATTCGCCCTTTGTGGTGATAATGAACATGAAATCGGAGTGAACGCTCATCTTGTCCGCTGACGTCATGGAAACACCGATTCCGTACGACGCCCACACCTTGCGAACACTCGAGAGCTTTCCCGTCACGAAGTAAAAGTTCTTCACGTGGGCGAGTCCGCGAACCGCAATGAAGTGACGAAGGTCCGAGAGGTGTTCGTGGGCACGAAGCAACTCCTTTACCTGGGAGAATCCTCTTACTTTAGATGTTCGACACACGCCGCCAAAACGCCGTTGACGAAAGACGCCGAATCCTCCGTGGAGTAGGTCTTCGCGAACTCCACGGATTCGTCAAGGACGACCGCCACGGGCGGCGCGTCGTCCAAGATCAATTCGCCCAGCGCCAACGTCATGATCAAGCGGTCCATCAGTGCGAGTCGCTCGAGGGTCCACCCGTGTGCGTACTCGGCAATGAGTTCTTCAATTCGAAGACGATTCTCTTCGGCGGACGTCAGGATCACTACCGTGTAGTCGTCTGGTGACACCATCAACTCGCTCACGATCGAAGCGAACGGGCGGCCTTTCATACTGGCTTCGTACGCGAGTTCCAGGGCTCGTTCGCGAGCGAGATGACGTCGCTGGCCGAGTTCGCTCACCCTACGCTCGGGTCATGTACTCACCGGTGCGAGTGTCGACCCTAATGGCCTCACCAGGACCGACGAAGAGTGGCACTTGAACCACGTAACCCGTTTCGAGGGTGGCGGGCTTGCGCGCGCCGGACACGCGATCGCCCTGCACGCCGGGCTCGGTCTCGGCGATTCTGAGTTCCACCGACGCTGGCAGTTCAACTCCAATGATCTCTTCGTCGTAGGAGATCAGCATGGCCTTGCCGGTCTCTTTGAGAAAGTTCGTCGCCTCGCCCAGACTCTTGGACGAGACGGGCAACTGGTCGAAGTTGGATTGGTCCATGAAGATGTAGTCGTCACCGTCGCGATAGAGGTACTGGGTGTCGCGCTTATCGATAATGGCTTGTTCTAAACGCTCGTCGGCGCGGTAGGTACGTTCAATGACGGCCCCGGAACGCGCGTTGCGCAACTTGGTGCGTACGAAGGCACCGCCCTTGCCGGGCTTGACGTGTTGAAACTCCAAGACCGTAAATAGACCTTCGTCAATCTTGAGGGTGATGCCATTTCTGATGTCCGAGGTTGAGATTGCGGCCATGGGCCTGGGTGCCTTTCGCGATTCGTGCGCAGCCCAGTCTAGGCAACGGCACTACGGGCTCGATCTAGGACGCTTCGAGTATGCGACGAACTGCTTCGAACGCCAGGTCGTAACTCAGTGCGCCAAAGCCCGCGATGGAACCGTTCACGACGCCCGCGATGGTGCTGACGTGACGAAACGGCTCGCGCGCGACTGGACTAGACAGGTGGACTTCAATCTTGACGCCGTCGAAAGTAGCCAACGCGTCGCGAAGCGCCCACGACGTGTGCGTGAGAGCGCCGGCGTTGAGGACAATCGCGACGCACGCTCCGCGCGCGGCGTGCACGGCCTCGATGAGGTCACCTTCGAAGTTGGACTGAAGATCTCGAACACTGAAACCCGCCGCGCTCGCGAGAGCTCGAAATCGACTGACGTGCTCGACGAGCGTCGTCGTTCCGTAGATCTCCGGACTCCGTTCGCCCAGCAGATTCAAATTCGGTCCCGCCAACAGCAAGATTTCGCCACTCATAGTTCTCCCTGGAATCGCTCAAGTACGTCGCGCACGTTTGCCTCGTCGATGTCCGACACGACGGCAAAGCCCGAGGGGCTCGGCAGCACGAAACTTAGATCGTGGTGGGCCTTCTTGTCGTGGCCCATGGCTTCGAGCAACTCCTCGGGGTCGTAGCGCGCGGGCAAATCGGTCACCAGCCCTAACTGTTCGAGGACCGCGTCGTGGTTCGCCACTTCGTTTTCGCCAACGAGGTCGAGCTCTTTCGCGAGTCGAACCGCGAAGGCGAGACCGATCGCGACGGCTTCGCCGTGGCGCAACTCATCGGGACCTATGCGTAGCGAGAGTTTTTCGAGCGCGTGCGCGAGCGTGTGACCGTAGTTAAGGAGAACCCTCAATCCTCCCTCTCGCTCGTCGTTCGACACCACGTCGGCCTTCAACCGAACCGAGAGTTCAATCAGACTCGAAAGAGAGGTGGTCACGAGCTCGTCAACGGGACGTCCCTCGAGAAGCCAACACTTCGCGACCTCACCCAGTCCGCTCTTGCGCTCGCGTTCGGGCAACGTGTCGAGAACACTGGTGTCACAAAGAACGCCCAGTGGCTGGTGGAACGCGCCCACTAAGTTCTTCCCGGCGCGCAAGTTGACGCCGGTTTTGCCACCAATGGCCGCGTCGACTTGGCCCACCAGCGACGTCGGAATCTGCACCAAGGCCACGCCGCGCAAGTACGTGGCGGCGGCGAAGCCAGCGAGGTCGCTGATGGCGCCGCCGCCGACGCCCACGATCACGTCGTCACGCGAAAGTCGACCTTGCGCGAGCGCTTCGAGCAACTCCTCCAGTGAACCAAGCGTCTTCGCCGACTCTCCTTCGGGAACCAAAAACACCGCCTGTTCGCGCCCGCTCTCAATATCGAACCACGTTTCGTTAACCAGGGAGGAAGAGGTGACGAGGGCGACGCTCTTGGCGCGAGGCGCCCGCCTCTTTATCAACTCGCCCAGTTGGTGGCGCGCGTCGACGTCAACGACGACGTCGTAACTACGTTCCCCTAGTTCGACCGTCACGTTCACGACGTCACGCTATCGACCTCGATGAGAATTCGACGCACGACCTCGTCGAGCGGGCCCGACGAATCCACTCGAGCGCGAGCGCTCGAGCGATACCACCTCTCGCGCTGCACGCGAAGATCCACGAGCCCTTGACGATGGTCCTTGCCGAGCAATGGTCGCTCTTCGTCGCTTACGCGCTCGAGGAGCGTCTCGTCGTCACTGTCGATCCACAACGTGGGCTCGTTCTTTAGAAGTCCTCTCGCCGCGCTCGTCGTCACGACGCCCGCGCCCGTCGCGACGACGCCGTCGGTGGACAACGCGTCGCGCAGTGCGTCGAACTCCTTCTCTCGAAAGGCCGCCTCGCCGTGCACTCGCAGATACTGCGCCACCGGCGTGCCCACCTTCAACGCGACGACGTCGTCGGTGTCGATCGCCGCACAGCCCCAGGCGTCGGCCAACGCCCGGGCCAACGTGGACTTTCCCGCGCCCGGCAGTCCCACCAGAACAAGGCGAGCCACGACTACTCCGGACGAGCGGCCGAGGCCGTTGATCCCAAGTTGGCCACGTAGGAAGCGTGATTGCGCACGAACTCCTCCACCGAGTCGCCGCCGAACTTACGTTGCGCCTCGTTCGCGATCACGAGCGCCATCATGGCTTCACAGATGACACCTAGGGCCGGCACGGCGGTGACGTCGGTTCTCTCCTTGAATGAAACCGTCGACTCCCCCGTCGCGACGTCCACGGTCTCGAGGACCGGACGATTCAGCGTCGCCAGCGGCTTCATCGCGACCTTGGCAATGATCGGCGCGCCCGAGGAGATTCCGCCTTCGAGTCCGCCAGCGTGGTCGCTGCGACGCACGAAACCCCCACCCTGGCTAAAGCTCTCATCGAGAGCGATGGCGTCGTGCGCGACGCTGCCGCGCTGGCCCGCTTGGGCCATCCCGTCACCGATTTCGACGGCCTTGACGGCTTGAATACTCATCAGCGCTCCGGCCAGTAGCCCGTCGAGCTTTCGATCCCACTGCACGTGACTACCCAGCCCTACCGGCACACCGTAGGCGATGACTTCCACGATGCCTCCGAGGGAGTCGCCCTCCTTGGCGGCGGCCTTGATCTCCGCGATCATGGCCGCTTCGCTCGTCGCGTCAAAGCAGCGTACTTCGCTCTCGTCGACCCGCTCGAGGTCGTCGGCCAGCGGGCGGACGTTGCTGGGCGTCGTGGCCGCGCCGATGCGCACCACGTGGCTGACGATCGCCACGCCAATCGTCGCCAGCAGCGACTTGGCGAGAGAACCGGCGACGACGCGGGCCGCCGTTTCGCGCGCGCTCGCGCGTTCTAAGACGTCGCGCGCGTCGTCAAAGCCGTACTTCTGCATTCCCGCGAGATCGGCGTGACCGGGTCGTGGCGCGGTGAGTTTCTTGCTCGGGGACCCCGGCGCGGGTGACATCTCGACTTCCCACTTCGGCCACTCCGAGTTGAGGATCTCCACTGCGACGGGTGATCCGAGCGTGCGACCATGTCGCACGCCGCCAATGAGTCGAAGTTCGTCACGCTCAAAGCGCATTCGGGGGCCGCGTCCGTAGCCCAGTCGACGACGGGCCAGTTCGTTCCCCAATTCTTCCACGCGCACGCTCAGCCCCGCCGGGAGTCCTTCGACGATGACACTTAGCGACGGACCGTGACTCTCACCCGCGGTGAGGAAGCGCAACATTGTTCGATTCTAGGTTGAACCGTCTCGCGGTTCCTACTCTGGTGAGTAGAAGGGATTGACGCCCGACGCGTGGTCGGTTACGTCGAGCACATGAACGAGCTCGGGAATGGCTTCGCGCAACGTCGTCTCAATCCCTTGCGTCAAGGTCAGGCGACTCATCGCGCAACCTTGACAACCGCCCGAAAGTTTGATGTAGGCCGTCTTACTCACTTCGTCCAACGCCACGAGATCGGCGCGCCCACCGTGCGAGGCAATCGAGGGGTTGACTTGCTCGTCGAGCACCACGAGGGCCACCGTGGCCAAGGGACCGTTGACCCCGAGGGCCAAAATATCCTCCGGTATACCGGGGTTGATCTCTTCGGGCGTGGGGCTGTTGGGATTGACGAGCACCAGACCCCCAGCACCTTCGCTCGCGAACTCGAGACGACTCCCGCGCAGACGGTCCACGCTGGCGGCGGGCACGACAATGGTGACCTCGCCGTCGCGTCCGATCGCGGCGTCACTCGGGGCCAGGTTCAACTCGGAGAAGTAGAGATCGTAGGAGTAGCCCGGTCCGCGCGTCCCGGTCACTTCCACCCACAGCGCCAAGGCCTCACTCGGGGTTTCGTTGTTGAGGGCGTCCACGACGACGTTGCGCGCTTCATCGGTCAGCGTTAGGACGTCAAAGGTGTCGATCGAAGTCATGAACGAAGTCTAAAGGTGCTTCGCCAAACCCGCCGCGCACACTAAGTTTTGTCCGTGACCTCTATACCGAGCGACGCCCACGAGTGGGTGAGTTTCGAAGACACCAAGCGCGAGCGGACCTGGATGTTCGACGTGACCTTTCTCGAGAGCAACTGGACGTGCATCTTTGGCAACGGCTGCCAGGGCGTACTCACCGGACCGACGCCCGAGCTCGTCCAGGGCTGTTGTAGTTACGGCGCGCACTTCGTCGACGAAAAAGACCAGCGACGCGTCGAAAAGGCTGCGAAGCGGCTCACCGCCGACCAGTGGCAGTTCAAATCCAAGGGCAAGAACGGCACCACGAGGGTGAAGAAGAACGGCGAGATCGTCTCCAAGCTCGTGCAAAACGCGTGCATCTTTTTGAATCGCCCCGACTTTCCAAGGGGCGCGGGCTGCGCGCTGCACGTGATGGCCATCGACAACGAAGAGAGTTACATTCCGCTGAAGCCCGAAGTCTGTTGGCAACTGCCCCTGCATCGCGACGACGAGGTCCAAGACGACGGTCACGTGATCACACGAATCTCACAGTGGAATCGGCGCGACTGGGGTCCGGGCGGAGCGGAGTTTCACTGGTGGTGCACGGAGTCGGCGTCGGCCTTCGTTGGCAAGACGCGCGTCGTTGACTCAATGCGCGAAGAACTCACGGCGATGGTCAGCAAGACGGTCTACGACCGACTACGTGCCTACCTCGACAATCGCGCGACGCAGCCCAAAGGCACGCGTCTCGCTCATCCGGTAGTGCGCAAAAAGGGTTAGCCCTCGGCGGTGAGGGGGTCCTGTTCGTTAAAGTTCGTTCGAGGAAGTGAGCCCAGGATCTCGTCGTAGCGATCCTCTTCGACCAGGCACCACTCGGCGTGCACGTCGTCGGGGGCGGCGCCACACTCCACGCAGGTGGTGGCGCGAGGACCCGTAGATCGCTTGAGTTCACGAGCTTCTACGAAACGGCGATGGCGACCCTTTTTCACGTCAACTCCTCACTCGTCGCGGGCCAATACCTGGCGGCGGCGACAACTCGACAACCCTGAGTTGAGTATCCATACTACCAACTCGAACTCGTTCTATAACCCCTAGCATTTGCCTGTGAGCCCAGCCTTTGACCCCAACGAAATGATTCAGCGCTTTCGCGATCGTGCCGACGCCGTGAAGCGCCGGGGCCTACCGCCGGTCGAGGGTCCAGAACGTCTGCTCTTCATCGAGGCGGCGAAGATTGACTTTCAGGACTACGCGATGCTCGGCGACGCCACCCCCACGCTCGAAGACGGTATCCTGCGTCTCGAGATCGATCTGCGACCGCCCGCGAACTAGGGCGTCGAAGCGCTCGCGATTCGAGCCGACGCTTCGGCGAGGTCCGAGACGCCGCTCGTCAAAGAGTGCAGAGCTTTCGCGCGCTTGGCGACGTTGGCCGCCGCGCCGTAGCACTCGCTCGCTCCCGCGCCGAGATTGGTGTAGGCCTTAGACAACAGTGACGTCGCTTGATTGTCGGGCGTCGGCAGCGAGGAGTTCGCCTGCTCGGTCTCGAGGTCTAGTACGGCACACACGGTGTGCAGATCGACGTTGGACGTTGACGCGATATTCAAGGCGTTGGCCGAGCGCTGGGCGTCGTTGGTGAGTGACGTCGCCGTGGAGAGATAGCCACTCTGTACCACCCACGACGTCAGGGCCTTCGAGGCGCTGATCGAGCCGCAGGCACCGAGGAGAAGTCCGGCGGCGAGGAGGACACCGATGACTCGAATCACGCCGCGACCACGAGGTGCAACTGTCGACGCCCTCGTCGCACCACCAAGTACCGTCCGTGCAGAGCGTCACTGAGAGCCACGCGCGACGCGGCGTCGAGACGAACGTTGTTGAGGTAGACCCCGCCTTGTTCGAGGTACCGACGCGCCTCGGCCTTGGACTTCGCGAGGTGACTGGCGACCAAGAGATCCACTGGATCGACGCCGATCGCGAGCTCTTCGCGCGACCACGTGGACGAGGGCGCGTCGGCGACGACTTCGAGCAACGTCGCCTCGTCGAGCTCGGCGATGGACTCGGAGAAGAGTGCCTCGCCGGCGCGCTCCGCCTTGACGGCCGCGTCCTCGCCGTGCACCATGGCGACGACTTCGTTGGCCAGCGCACGCTGCGCTCGGCGCTCCTGGGGCGCGGTGTTCGTGGCCTCGTCGAGTTCGAGAATGGCCTCGTGGTCGAGGAAGGTGAAGAAACGAAGCAGGGCCGGCGCCACCTTGTCGTCGCTGTTGAGGAGGAACTGATGCATTTTGAACGGCGACGTGCGCGTAGCGTCCAGCCACACCTGCTCGCCACCTTCTGACTTGCCGAATTTTGTTCCGTCCGCGCGCAAGAGCAGCGGCGACGTGAGACCGGCCGCCGGCGTCCCGGTCGATTTTCGAACGAGTTCGGTGCCCATGGTGATGTTGCCCCACTGATCGGATCCGCCCAGTTGCAGGGTGCAACCGTGATCGAGGTTCAGGCGTAAAAAATCGTAGGCCTGCAGCAGCATGTAGGCGAATTCGGTGAAGGAGAGCCCCGCGTCGTCGCGATCCAAGCGGCTCTTCACGGACTCTTTCGCGATCATCTGATTGACCGTGAAGTGTTTGCCCACGTCACGTAGAAAGTCGGTCAGACCAATGGTCGTGAGCCAGTCCGCGTTGTTCAACAGCTTCGCCCGGGCCCTGCCGGCGCTCGGTGAAAAGTCGAGAAAGCGGCTCATCTGCTCGCCGATTCCCTCAACGTTGGCGTCGAGCACTTCGCGCGTGAGTAAGGGCCTCTCCACGTCCTTATAGCTCGGATCGCCGATGAGTCCGGTCCCGCCACCGGCGAGCGCAATTGGCGCGTTGCCCGCCATCTGTAGTCGGCGCAGATTGCACAACGGGAAGAGGTGCCCGAGGTGCAGGGACGACGCGGTGGGGTCGAAGCCGACGTACACGGTGACCGCGCCGGCACTCAGACGATCAAAGACTTCGTCGTCGGTGGTCTGGTGAATCAGACCACGAAAGCGCCAGTCGTCATGAACATTCATCGCATTAGTCTACGAGGCTCGTTCGTTAAAACAGGGCGTTGGACGCGGGGAAGTGAACCTGGAGCCAGAGCACGAAGGAGTGCCACCAACCCGTCACTTCGCACACGCCAATAACGATGAGTAACACTCCCCCCACGAGTCCGATGACCCGGGCGTGACGACGTAGCCACGTCGACGCCGTCGCCATCCACTCGGTGGCGAGGGCCGCCACCACAAAGGGGATGCCGAGTCCGAGACAGTAGAAGAACGCGAGGATCGACCCGCGCAGTGCCGTCGCGTTCGACGACGACGCCGCGAGACCCAAAATGGCCGCGAGGGTCGGGCCAATGCACGGCGTCCAACCGAGCGCGAACGTGAAGCCCAGTGCCGCCGCGCCGAGAATTGAGACCCGAGGAAGTCGATGAACGCGACGCTCGCGTTGCAGCCACGACGACGGCCACCAACCGGCGAAAAAGAGCCCGAGGGCAATCGTCACCACGCCAAAGATCTCTTCCAAGATTCGTTGATGCGTGCGCAGTTCTTTACCAAGTTCACCAAAGAGTGCGCCGAGACTGACGAAGACCAGGGCGAAGCCAATGACGAAGGCCACCGAACCCACGAAGGCCCGGCCCCGTCCGGTGCGACCTTCGATGCTCCCCGCCGCGCCACTGAGAAACGCCAGGTAGCCCGGCAGGAGCGGCAAGACGCACGGCGAGAGAAAGGAAACGAGACCGGCCGCGATGGCGAGGGGAATCGCGACGAACAGCGACGCCGGAAGCGACGCGATCACGCGCCACTCCGCGACACCAGGCTGACGACGTGCTCGTTCCACTCCTGGTGCAGCGTGACGTTCTCTTCGCGTGACGGCACCTTCGCCACGACCACGCTGAGACCCTCTGACACGAGACCCTTCTCAATGGCGTGACGAAGTTCATCAACCGTCGTGACGGAGATAGACCGGTGACCAAAAGCCGCAGCCACGACTTCAAGGTCGTGCGCTCGAGGCGTGCCGAAGAGTCGTTCAAACTGCTCGCGCTCGAGCATCGTGGCTTGCGGGAGGAAAGAAAAGATGCCGCCGCCGTGATTGTCGATCACGACGAGCACGCACGATCCCTCGGCACCACCGAGTCCATCAACGAGTCCCGACACGTCGTGCAACATCGTGAGATCGCCCACTAGCCCCAGCGCTGTCGAACCAACCGACACGCCGAGCACCGTTGATACGACGCCGTCGATTCCGTTCACGCCGCGATTGGCGTACGTGGCGCTTCGACGTGTCGGTGTCCACCACTCGACGTCGCGTAGGGGCATAGACGAACCCACGACGAGTGACGCGCCCGACGCGTTACTCGCCGCCACGACCGCTCGCGCGATGAGCGGTTCGTTCAACAGAGTTTCGTTGTCGTCGACGGTGTGTAACCACTCGCCCACGTCATCCGACGCGCGTTGCCACGTCGACGCGTAGTCGTGATGGGCTACGAGGGGCGCGTAGTCGCGGTGCGGAAGGCCCGCGTACGACTCGTGTATTAGATGGTCGGGGTCGGCGACGAAGCCGGCGCCACTTAGACCTACGCTTCGAACGTTCCACGCCCGAAGCTGTGCCGCGAGCACCTTCGACGCCGGTACGCCTCCGAGGCGCACGACGAGATCGGGTCGCACGCGCGAAGCAAAATCGCTGGAGCGAAGGAGCGCGTCGTAGTAGGGCAGCGAACCTTGGGCCGTCACGTCACCGAGCACCACCCAGTTGAGTTGACGACACTCTTCAATCACGGCCGCGCCGGCGCCACGTCCCACGACGCAGAGCACCGACTGGCCCGCGACGTCGAACGTCTCGATGTCGGGCAGGTGCTCGTCAACGTCACGTGGCGGCCTCATCTCCTCTTCGCGTTCGGGAAGGTCGAGCGGCGTGGCGACGAGCGGCTCGACGAAGGCCGCGTTCAAGTGAACCGGTCCCGCCGGGCCCCCCAGACCCTGCGCGAAGTGCCAAAGTCGGTCCGCCAGCGGACGCCACGAACTGGCCATGTCGTAGCGCGCGACCCCGGGCTCTTCGAAGAGGCGGACCATCGGGCCGTAGAGGTGTCCCTGTTCGATGGTCTGCGGCGCGCCGACGCCGTGCAGTTCGGGCGGACGGTCGGCCGTCACGACGATCAACGGAACGTACGAGAGATCGGCTTCGGCCACGCAGGCGTGAAGTTCGGCCGCCGCGGTGCCACTGGTGACGACCACGACCACCGGCAACTCCGTCGCGAGCGCTCTTCCGAGAGCGAAAAACCCGGCGCTGCGTTCATCGATGCGCACGTGGAGGGTAAGTTCCTCGCGTTCCGCGGCCGCGAGAACGAGCGGCGTTGAACGGGAGCCGGGCGAAAGAACAACGTCACACAGTCCCGCGCCGATCCATTCGTCGAAGAGCGTGGCCGCGAACGTGGCCTGCGCCACGCTGGGGCTCGGTACGCTACGTGACAATGTCGCTCCTCGGTTTACAGCGTGATGGCTCCGGTCCGGTCCTGGTGTGGTTGCACGGCTTTACGCAAACCAAGGACTCGGGCCGTACGTTCCGTTCCATTCTGGCAGGAACCCACGAACTCCTAACCATCGACCTGCCGGGTCATGGGGAAAACTCCTCAATTTCGGCGTCGCTGGACGAGACCGCGGACCTTCTCGCGCGCGCCCTGCCGAGCGAACCCTTCGCACTAGGTGGTTACTCCATGGGAGGACGCGTTGCCCTGCACTTTGCGATGCGTCACCGCGAGCGACTTTCGTCGCTCGTCCTGCTCAGCGCAACCCTCGGCATCCGCGACGACGGCGAGCGAACGGCGCGCCGGGACCGCGATAACGCGCTGGCCGAGCGCGTCGAGCTCATTGGCGTGCAGGCCTTCCTCGACGAATGGCTCGCCCAGCCGATGTTCGCCACGCTCCCCGACGATCCCCTCGAACGCGCCGCGAGGAGCCGCGACGCTCGAGGTCTCGCGAACTCGCTGCGTTACGCCGGCACGGGAACTCAGGTCTGGCTCGGCGAGAAAGTCACGTCGTTGGCGGTACCGACACTGATCGTGGCTGGCGCGAACGATCCCAAGTTCGTTGGCGAAGCGCACCTTCTTAATGACGTCCTGAAAAACGCCACCACCTCATTGGTTCCCCACGCCGGACACGCGGCGCACCTCGAACGACCTGACGAGGTCGCCGCGCTGATCGCGGGTCTTCAGCCCCAGTAGGAGTTCGAGGCCAGGAGCACGCCGAGCAGGGCGCCGAGGGCCAGCTGGGCCCGCGCGGAGTACTGCAGTAGAACGATGAGCTCTCGTCCCTGCTTCTTTGAGAGCGCCAGGCGTAGCGCCGGCAGGTAGAGCACGATGGTCGCGAACACCACGGCCAGTTGGCGCGCGCCAATGACCCCCACCACGACCCCCGCGATGCACGCCACGTAGAGCCACGCGCCACGTTGTCGGCCGAGTCGGGCGGCCAGAGTCTTCTTGCCCACGGCACGGTCCGCGTCGACGTCGCGGAGATTATTTGCTTCCAAGAGTGCGCAGGCCATGAATCCCACGGCCACGCCCAGCCACCAGGCGCGCGTCGGGATCGTGCCGTGTTGGACGTAGGCCGTGCCGACGGTCGCGACGAGGCCGAAGTAGATGAACACAAAGAGTTCACCGAGGCCGTAGTAGCCGTAGGGCTTCGGTCCCCCGGTGTAGAACCAACCGGCCAATATCGCGCTGAGACCAATCAGGACTAGCCACCACGACGTGCGCGACGCTAGCCACAACCCCGCAACGCCGGCCACCGCGAAGCCCAGAACCGCGGCGTTGCGCACGCTCTTGGCCGCGACGAGTTTCGAGACGGTCAGTCGAAACGGTCCGACGCGCGCTTCGTCAGTCCCGCGAATCCCGTCGGAGTAGTCGTTGGCGTAGTTGGTCGCGACCTGCAGCGCGAGCGCGATAACCAGACAAAGCACGGAGTTGCGCCAGTTAATGGTGAGCGGGCGAACCAACAGCGTCCCGACGACGACGGGCACGGCCGCGGCCGGCAACGTTCGCGGTCGCGCCGCAAGTACCCAACGTTGTTGCAGCCCCGGCGCCTCGATCATGGGCGTTTGGGGAACTTCGAGAAGTCGGGCTTTCGACGCTCGAGGTAGGCGTTGCGCCCCTCTTGTCCCTCTTCGGACATGTAGAAGAGCATCGTCGCGTCGCCGGCCAACTGCTGCACGCCAGCGAGTCCGTCTTCGGCGGCGTTGAAGGCCGCCTTCAGCATTCGAAGCGCGAGCGGCGAGAGCGTCAGCATCTGGCGGCACCAGGCCACCGTCTCGCTTTCCAGTTGCGCGAGAGGCACTACGGCGTTGACGAGTCCCCAGTCCAGCGCCTGTTGCGCGTCGTACTGGCGACAGAGGAACCAGACCTCCTTCGCGCGCTTGAGACCGATCGAGCGGGCGAGCAAGGACGAGCCGTAGCCGCCGTCGAACGAGCCCACGCGAGGACCCGTCTGACCGAAGCGGGCATTGTCCGCAGCGAGGGAGAGGTCGCAGACGAGGTGCAGGATGTGGCCGCCACCAATCGCGTAGCCCGCGATCTGAGCGATCACCGGCTTGGGCAGTCTGCGGATCTGGATCTGGAGATCCAGGACGTTCAGGCGCCCGACGCCCTGACGGGCGACCTCGTCGTCGCCAATGTAGCCATCGTCGCCCCGTATCTTCTGGTCGCCGCCCGAGCAGAACGCGTCCGGCCCCGCCCCCGTGAGGATGATGGCGCCCACCGAAATATCGTCGCGCGCGCGCTCGAAGGCGTCCGAGAGTTCAAAAAGGCTTTGGGGCCGAAAAGCGTTGCGACGCTCCGGGCGGTTGATCGTGATTCGGGCGATCCCCTCGCCCACCTCGTAGATGACGTCGCCGTACTCGCCCTGCTGCTCCCACCGGGGCGGCGGCCACGAGCGGAACTCCTCGACGGGGTCAATCGGCGATCCATGGATAACGGTGTCAGACATGCCGACCACGCTACCGTCCGATTAGACGGGGGCCATCACCGCGCCGAACTGCGCGCGTTCACCCGGACGATCCTCGTGCTCCATAAGGCGTTCGTGCAGCGTCGCGCGAACACCGGCGTACGCGGGGTCGTCGAAACGGTTCACGCGCTGCTGGGGGTCGTCGCGCAGATCGTACAGTTCACCCTCGCTGCCATCGTGAAGTGTTCCGGGGCCGTACTCGCTGCAGAGGTGATCGCGCGTGACGACCGTTCGAACGTGCCCGTCGACGCCGAAGAGGGCCGAGTCCCATTCGGTGACCGTGGAACCGAAGGAGCGGGCGTGGGCGTCGTCGTCGTTGATTGGCAGTGAAGCGCCCTCCACCCACGCCGGCGCGGGCTGGCCCGCCACCTCCAAGAACGTCGCCGCCAGCGAGACCAGGCTCACCGGGGCCGACACCACGCTCGCCTCGGGTCGGGTCGAACGCGCCGGACGCCAGATCAGCGGCAGGCGCATCAGCGCGTCGACGTGATACGGGCCCTTGAAGAGGAAACCGAAGTCGCCCTGGAACTCGCCGTGGTCGGTCGTGAAGATCACGTCGACGTCCTCGCCCCATCCCCTCGCCTCGATGGCCTTCATGACACGGCCAATCGCCTCGTCGATCAGTTCCACCTCCACGGCGTTGAGCGCGTTCACCTCGCGCACCTGATTGGCGGTGAGCGTGGCGGGCACCCACTTCGCGGGGGCCTCGTAGTTCGACACCAGTGTGCCGTCGTACCAGGCACGCCAGTGACGGGACTTGGCGTCGATGAGCGCTTCACGCTCACTCGCCTTCTCGGGGTAGTTCGCGGGCAGCGGCACTTCCTTCCACGGGACCCGGCCGATCTCCAACTTCGGTGGATCCCAGGGATGGTGGGGATCGGGAAAACTCATCCAGCAGAACCAGTCCTGCTCGGGGCCCTGCCGATCGAGCCACGAGATGGTTCGATCGGCGACCCAGTCGGTGTGGTACGACTCGCGCGCCACCTCATTGAACCTGACCTGGGGGGCGCCCGTGTCACCGCCCCCGGCGGCGTTCACGTTCAGTTCGTCGTCCAGCACCGGGTAGAAGCCCCCGAGCGCCTGGGGATGATTGCGGTTCATCCATCTGGCGTAGTGCAGGGGGCCCATCACGCCGTGCGTCGCGAGCTCCAGGTAGTCGAAGCCGCGGCGCACACCCCTTCGCCCGTCGAACCAGTCCTGCTCGATGGTGGGTACTCCGAGGCTGGCGAGCGAATTCCCGGCGTAACGGCCAAAGGGGTCCATGAGGGGCTCGAAGTGGGCCTTGCCGATCAGGGCCGTGGCGTAGCCCGCGTCGTGGAGGTTTTCGGCGACTGACGGCGCGTCGACGGCCAGGGGCACGCCGTTCATCCACGCCCCGTGGGTGGTCGGGTACTGCCCGGTCAACATCGACGCGCGCGACGGCATGCAGACGACGGAGGTCGGCTGGCACCGCTCGTAACGGATCCCTTCGGCGGCGAGGCCGTCGAGCACCGGAGTGCGAGAGAGGATTCCCCCGTTCACCCCGAGGGTGTCGTATCGCTGCTGGTCAGTCGTGATGAAGAGTATCTTTCGTCCCACGTCCTACTCCCGCGCCGACGCTTCCGCCCAACGTTTGATCTCGGCGAGCGCGTCGCTCGAGCCTCCGGCGATAACGAGCGCCAGGACGTCGGGCTCCGCCGTGGTCGAGTACACGCACAGCGAGTCGTCCTCGCTGATTGCGATGACGTCGATCACTCCCAGGTGGAACCGGTAGATCAGGGCCGTGATCCGATAGACGAAGCGACGAAGCCGGGGGGTCGTTCGTGAGGATCTCCTCGGGTATTTCGATCCCCGCTCCAGTCCGGATGACTCGGATGTTGCCGCTCACGGTGCAGGATTCAATGCCAGGGAACCACTCAGGTATCGACTCTGGTCGGGTGACGATCCCCCACACTTCGTCGGCCGGAGCTGAAATTCGGATCTCATGTCGAAGTGACGCCAAGGTCCACCCACGCTTTCTGTCAGCAAACTAAGTGCGCGACGACCTATTGTCACATCGTGAAGTCGTTATTGGCCCTCGACTTGCCTCTCGGCCCAGAGTTGGAGATTGAACTTCGCCGGTGTGCGGAAGACGAACTCGCCTTCTGCGTGCTCGACCAGCGACTTTCCATCCGACGACGCGACGAAGAGCTCGATCTCCTCGGAGCCACCGCCATCCTCGGCTCCGACGGACGGAACGAGCGCCGAAGTGGCCAGCAAGTTGACGGCGAGGTTGGTTTGGTGATGTTGACCTCGGGATCGAGCGGCGCGCCAAAGGCCGCCGAACTGACGTGGGAGGCCCTTCGAACGAGCGCCGTCATCACCCAGGCCACGCTGCGCAGCGACGGCCCCCCGATCTGGTACCCCTGCCTGCCGGCAAATCACATCGGCGGCCTCGCGGTGCTGCTCCGCTCGATTCTCGATGACGCGGAGCTCCTATGGGGCGCGCCCGACGAGCTCGACTCCGCGGTCGCCCGCAGGGCCACGCACGTCTCGGTCGTTCGCAGGCAACTAGCCCACCACGACCTGAGCGGCTTCGAGAAGGTGCTGCTCGGCGGCGCGCACTCGCCGAGCGCCTTGCCCGAGAATGTGGTCACGACCTGGGGGATGACCGAAACCGGATCGGGCGTCGTCTACGACGGCTTCGCCCTTCCCGGCGTGGAGGTTGCGAGCGTCGAAGGGGAGCTCGCCGTGCGCAGCCCGACGCTCTTCCGCTCGTATCGCACAGTGGCTCGACCATCGGTAGTCGGTCCGGACGGCCAAGGTGACTGGTTCCCCACGGGCGACGCCGGTGACGTGATTGACGGACGGGTCAGCGTGCGCGGGCGAATCGGGTTCGTGATCAACACCGGCGGCGAGAAGCTGTGGCCCGAGGACCTCGAAGCGGTGTTGACGACGCTCGACGGCGTGCGCGACGTCGCCGTCACCTCGGTCGAGGACCCCGAGTGGGGTGAGCGGGTGGTGGCCCTCGTCGTGCGCGACGGCTCGTCGCTCGACGACGCCATCGTCGCCATCGCCGCCGAGAGAATAGGTCCCTGGGCCAAGCCCAAAGAGATCCGCTACGTGGCCGCGATTCCGAGGACGAGCAACGGCAAGATCCGCCGGGCCGAACTCGCTCACCTGATACTAGTGCAGTGATTCATTTTTAGTTGGTGATTGCCTCGAGGGCCACGCGACCTCGACGCACTTTCGCGAGAATGCTGTCGGCCGTGGCGACCCACACGAAGGGCTTGGGGTTGTCGTTGTTCGCCTTTAGGT
>OCZT010000133.1_pt1 | contig 68053 bp, 94 predicted proteins | sample 1539031 | NCBI WGS metagenome assembly OCZT01 (sample SAMEA3539308, study PRJEB22396) | soil metagenome | biome: tundra; feature: field; material: soil | place: USA | collected 2010-05 | depth 0.15 m
CGCTAATACCATCGGTCAGGGTGCAGGAATTGCCCAGCAAGGACAGGGTTATTTTGGTGCAGGAGCCAACCTTATGGGTGCCGGTTCTAACCTTGTCGGCAAGGGTACGGGGATGGTTGACCAATCTGGTCAGCCTATCGGTGCGCAACAGATCAATCAGTATCTGAATCCGTATCAGCAGGATGTCACTAACGCTACAATGGCTAATATCAATGAGACTAACACGCAGCAACAGCAGCAACTTATGGGTAATGCTGCAATGCAGGGCGCTCTTGGTGGTGATAGATCGGCGGTGGCGGGGGCTGAGTTAGCTCGCCAACAAGGACTAGCTTCCAATCAGACCTTGGCTGGACTTAACCAACAAAACTATCAATCCGCTATGCAGACTGCGCTTTCTCAGCAACAGGCTGGAATTCAGGCTGGTCAAGCTACTATTGGCGCAGGCGGTCAACTTGGCCAGCTTGGTTCGCAAGTCTCGAATGTTGGTTCTCAGTACGGCCAACTTGGCTCACAGGTTGGAGCCTTGGGTTCTCAACAGGCCAACATCGGCTCGCAGTACGGCCAACTTGGCTCACAGGTTGGAGCCTTGGGTTCTCAACAGGCCAACATCGGCTCGCAGTACGGCCAACTTGGCTCACAGGTTGGAGCCTTGGGTTCTCAACAGGCCAACATCGGCTCGCAGTATGGACAGCTGGGTTCGCAGGTTGGAGCCTTGGGTTCTCAACAGGCCAACATCGGCTCGCAGTATGGCCAGTTGGGTTCCCAAATGGGTGCCCTTGGTTCGCAAGTCTCGAATGTTGGATCGCAGTATGGCCAGTTGGGTTCACAGGTTGGAGCCCTGGGTTCTCAGCAAGCAAATGTTGGTTCTCAGTACGGCCAACTTGGAGCGACTGTCAGCGGACAGGGCACTCAGATGGCCGGGGTTGGCTCGCAATATGGTCAGTTGGGTTCCCAAATGGGTGCCCTTGGTTCGCAGGTCTCAAATGTTGGATCGCAGTACGGCCAACTTGGCTCGCAAGTGGGGGCCATCGGTTCTCAACAGGCCAACATTGGATCGCAGTATGGCCAGTTGGGCTCACAGGTGGGAGCCTTGGGTTCTCAGCAATCGAATGTTGGATCGCAGTATGGAAATCTTGGTTCTCAAGTCAGCAACCAAGGCACCCAAATGGGTTCTATGGGTTCTCAGTTGGGCCAACTTGGAGCGACTGTCAGCGGGCAGGGTACTCAGATGGCCGGGGTTGGCTCTCAATATGGAGGGCTAGGTTCCCAAATGAGCAATATCGGCGGCCAGATGGGTGCTTATGGCACGGCACAGGCTGGTATTGGTCAAGGTATCGGGTCGCTTGGTGGTCAGATGGTTGGTGCCGGTGGTCAACAGGCTGGTCTTGCAGGACAGCAAGCTAATATTGGTAGCCAATTATCTGGCCAAGCCAGTCAATATGGTGCCCTTGGTGGACAGCAAGCCAACATAGGCCAAACCATCGGGTCATTAGGTACGCAACAGGCCGGTGTAGGCTCCGCGTATGGGAATCTTGGCAGTCAATATGCTGGGTTAGGTACGCAGGCCCAAGCAGCAGACCTACAAGTAGCACAATCTCAATTAGGTGCCGGTACACTAGCACAGCAGACCCAACAGTCTGGTCTAACGTCTCAATATCAGCAGTACCTCCAGCAACTGGCCTTCCCATATCAGCAGGCTCAATTCATGGCCGGAATCGGTCTTCCGGCTGCTGGCGCAATGGGTGGTCAGCAATTTCAGACCGGAACCGTCAATCAGGTCATGACGCCTCCGGGCATTAATGCCGCTCAAGCCATTGTTGGCGGTGGCTCTCTTGCTTATGGATTGTCGGGCGGTCAAATGTTCAACGCTAGAGGTGGCAGGATAAATCCTTACGCTGTAGGTGGCTCGGTTAAGGGATACGCCTCTGGCGGAGGCCCTGACGGCAGTCAGACTGGCTCAGACAATCCGTGGGATGCACAACCTGTAAACTTCATGGGTGGCACCCCCGGTGGTCAGATAAACATGGGGCCAAGCACGATGCCCCACCCTCTTCCTAATATTCCGGTTTCACAGCCACCGCAGCAGGGCGGCGCTACACAGGCATTGAGTCAAATCAATCAACTCATGAATGCTGGCAAGGGCCTAAAGGGACTCGGAAATAATATCTTCGGTCAATCCAACACGGCAGCGGCCGCATCCCCTGCTGCAAATGCTGCTCCAACTGCCGTTCAAAGTGCCGCTCCCAGTGCGCCATTGACTACCGGCGCTCCTCCAGCAGCCGGTCTTTCTGGTGCGGAATCCGGAACTGGGGTCGGCTCTCAAATTGCCGCTGGACCAGGCGCGGGGTTTGGGCAGGCAGCCGCTGGACCGGGGTCCTTAATGGGAAGCCCTAGCTCATTGAGCGGTGGTATGGCTACCGGCACCGATCTAACTGGAGCTGGTGGTTCTGGTCTAATGGGTGGAGCAGATGCCACCGGACTAATGGGTGCCGATGCTTCTGGTGTAGCTGGTGGTGCTGGTCTAATGGGAGCCGATGCTGCTGGAACAGCCGGTCTAATGGGTGCCGATGCTGGCGCGGGTGCAGCAGCAGCGCTCGCTGGAGATACCGGTGCGGCATTGGCAGGAGAGGCCGCCGTAGCCGCCACCACAGCCGAAGCCGCCGCAGCCGCCGCAGGCGTTGGAGAACTTGCCGCAGGCGCGGGTGCTCTAGGATTCCTAGCGCTACTTAATCGTGGTGGACGTATTAATAAATATGCGGATGGCGGTGGTGTTGAGACTATTCCAGAAAGCCCAGCCACACTGAAGGCTCAACAAGATCAACTTATCTCAGGGCACGTTAGCGCTCAGATGTTTCCTGAAGGAACACCTGAATTACCACTACCAAGGGGCTTTAATCGCATAGAAACCCAATCCGGTGTTTTCCATTTCAATCCGCAAAAAATAAATCCGGATTCAATTCGACAGGCGGCCTCATCTGGTCACGAAAACCTTATTCTTGGTCTTGGGCCTGTTACAAAAGACGAGGCAATCCACCGCGTTACTCAATTTGGTGAGACTCCATTGGCCGTTGTTGAGCGCCAACCTAATGGTACTGAAGTCCGGACTGCCGTTGGAACAGATAAAACTGCACGCATCCAATACGCCCATATGGACAAATCAAAGTCTCCAGGAAATACAATACATATAGAGAGCCCGGAAGAAACTGTTGCTCGACGTATGCCTAGACATGCGCTCGGCGGTCGTATCAAGAGCTATGCAGAAGGTGGCTCTCCTTATCCGTCACCGTCAATCACGGCGGCTCAAGGACACGTTCCACAGCCAACTCAAATACAGCATCCACAGCCGTTCTACGGTCAGGCGCTTCCTATGCCGCCGTTGATGTCTATGCCTGGTGCTCAGAGTTCTCATAACCAAGCCTACTATCAGGCATTGGAAGCCCAGAGAATGGAGCAGATGGGCCGCGCTATGGATAAAATGCGCGGTTCTGGAGAGGCCTCCGGTGGCCGCATTGGTTACGATGATGGTGGAGATGTTCCAGTAGAGGCTAATTATCCAGACTCTCAGGTAGCAAATAACGATCAATCTGGTTCTGTGAATGTCCCGGCAGAAAGCATCGGATCACCATCTCCAGACCAACTATACGCTTCACTTGCCAAACCGGTACAGACTACTTCTATTCATTCTGCTTCATTGCAGGACCCTCAACAGCCGACAACTCCGTTTGATTCCAAATATACTGATGCAATCAAAAAAATTGAGGGATTCACACCGAAGGCAACGTGGGATGTCCATCAATATTCCAATGGCTATGGAACTAAGGCTGCATATCCAGGAGAGGTTATTGACAGGGCAACTGCGGAACAGAGATTTAACAGAGACTACGGAAAGGCAGCTTCCTCCGTTGATAAAATCGCCCCTAATGCTCCTACGGGAGTAAAGGCTGCGCTTTCAAGTCTTACTTATAATGCAGGCGCAGGTTGGATGAATGCCGGTCTTGGAAAGGTTGTTAAGTCAGGAGATTGGAATTCCGTCGCAGATAAGATGTTACAATATAACAGGGCTGGAGGCCGAATGCTTCCAGGTCTTGCAGATCGCAGAGCACAAGAAGCGTCCTGGATAGGAAATGAACCTAGTTCATCCCAGGCATCCTCATTTACTCCTATGCCTTCTTCTCGGATACAGATGGCATCTAACCAATCGCCAAACGTTATGAGCGATGCCAGCGGCAATCCTCCTTCTCCTTATCCTTCGGCTAATGCACCGTCTCCACTAGATACGGCCCCATGGCCATCAGGCCCGATGCCTTCCGGCAATGAGCCATCACCTTTGGATACGGCTAATTATCCATCCGGCCCTAATGGCACTCCAATTACAAATCCTCCGTTGCCTCCTCAGAGGCCAAATATACAGGCGCAGCAAGCTGCTGCACAACAACATGCTGCTGCTATTAAACAGCAACAACTTGCTCAAGCCTATAGAGCAAAACTTGCCATGGATAAGACTAGGCAAGCCAACCATGCGCCATATCAACAAACACAGGCGCAGCAAGACTTTACTAAATGGCGAGAAAACAGTTACGCTGAAGGCGGCGCGCCTAAAGATGAATCTGTTACTATACAAGACGATCAGCCAAATCAGCCAAGCCCACTTGATGATGCAAATTGGCCATCCGGTCCTGTGGGCGCTCCGATTACAAATCCTCCACTGCCCCCTGAAAGACCCAACAATCCGGTGCCTACGTCTCAAGAAGCCCCTGTAGAAACTCTGTCCGCTCAGTCGCGGCAGCCATACCCCTCTCCTGCTGGACAGCGGCCGTTTGATCCCGCAACCGCATCTGCTGCCGAGATTATGAATCCGCAGAACTACAAACAAAACCTTCCGCAACGTCAGGGCGTCCGCTCGATGATGAAAGACCCTGATTTCTGGGTCAGGGCAGGGCTTGGAATCTTGGGAACCGCTCCCGGAGCAGGTGGCGCTCTTGGTGCTATTGCTAAAGGAACTGAGGGGGCCATTGGTCAGTACGATCAATGGAGCAAGGATAATTTAAGCGCACAGCAGAAAGCGCAGGAGTTGGCTGGTAGGCTGAAGGAACATGCAGATACAATAGCGCAATCGGCAACTCAACATAAAGATACTATTGCATTTGGCCGAGAAAAAATGGCCCAAGAACTGTGGAAACCAACTGGTACTACAGATATTATGGGCAACCCGCTTCTTTTTAATTCAAAAACAGGAGAGACAAAAACAGCAAAACAAATCAGCGCTTCTGGTGGAGCATCCCCTGCTGATGTTTCTGCATACGATTGGGCCAAGAATAATCCCGACAACCCACTCGCCTCAGGACTCTTGGGAGATGCAGTACGCTACCTAAAAACTGGCACGGTGCCCGCCAATATGGGGCGAGGAACGCAAGGAATGCAGAAAGCACAGCGTATTAGAAATGTTGCGTATCAAATGGCGGCAGAGCAAGGAATCCCAGCAGAGCAACTTCCTAAAAATTGGCAGGAATTCAAAGGCGAGCAAATAGGTATTCAGCGGTTCTTGTCTGGACCCCAAGGCAATACAATACGATCTCTTAATGTGGTTGTTGACCACGCGGAAACGCTACGCCAACTTGGTGACTCGCTTAAGAATGGAAATATCCAACTCTTTAATAAGGTTGCCCAAGAATGGGCGCAGCAAACTGGCCATGCCGCACCAACCAATTTCGATATGGCTAAAGGTATCGTCGGTACTGAGTTGATTAAGTCTCTGGGTGTCGCTCAAGCCGGGACAGAGAATGAACGCGCCGAGTTGGGCAATCGTATGTCTAGAGCTAGCTCGCCAGAACAACTTTCTGGCATTATCAATGAGGTTGTTAAACCACTACTTGGAGGTCAGTTGCGTGGTTTGAGGCAGCAATTTACAACCTCGACTGGTCTTAAGGAAGATAAATTCAACAGCATGCTGTTCCCCAAGACCATTGATTATCTTGAGCCGCATAATGCGGCAACTACTGCTGCTCCAACAATGTCTCCGACTGATAAATCTGCTATGGATTGGGCTAATGCTAATCCTACTGATCCTCGTTCTGCGGCCATTAAAAAGCACTTAGGGGTGCAATGATGGCAAGTCCCGATTTTGATCCAGACGCATATCTAGCAAAACCACCCGACCAAGCTAAAGATGGGTTTGATCCAGACGCATATCTAGCAAAACCACCCGACCAAGCTAAAGATGGGTTTGATCCAGACGCATATCTAGCAAAACCACCCGACCAAGCTAAAGATGGGTTTGATCCAGACGCATATCTAGCAAAACCACCCGACCAAGCTAAAGATGGGTTTGATCCAGACGCATATCTAGCAAAACTACCCGACCAAGCTAAAGATGGGTTTGATCCAGACGCATATCTCGCATCAGTAACATCAAAAACTCCTGAGCCTAAATTTCAAATGGAACCTAGATTAGAAGATATTCAGAGCGGAAAACAAAATACACCACAAGGAATTGATCCGAAAGACCTCGGCATGAACGATGCCGGTCAATACATGAATATGAAAACTGGTGAGGTTATTCCAGAACAGAGAGAAACCAGACGGCCTTCAGTTTTGCCAATTACTAGAAATCCGGCTGGTGAACTTGAACCTGCAATGCCTAAAGCATTAGAACTTGCTGGTTCATTAGTTACTCCAATTCGCGGTCTTCCTGGGGCATTAAAAGCTCCTCCTGTTGATCCGTTTGGAATAACATTAAGCGGCGGCGAGCGCGCTGGCGATCTAACAATGCGCAATGCAGAACAGGCAGCTATTCGTGGTGGAAATCCACACGCCCAAGAATGGGTAGCGCAGCGCCAATCCCAAATGCAGGAAGCCAATAAAGGTATTCTTAGTGGACTTGATCCGTATGGTCAGGTTCTTGCAGAAACTCCACAAGAGGCCGGTGCCCTTGTTTCACAAGGAACACAGTCGGCGAGAAACATAACTAAATCTAGTGTTGACGCTTCCTATCAAGCGGCACGGGATTTTGGCGGTGAAATACATGCTAGTGCTTTTGAAAATCTTGGACAGGGAATCAAAAAAAGTATTTACCCAGAAGTAGTAGTCAACAAACAAACAACTCCTATCGCCAATCAAATGGTAGATTTTTTGGATAATACTCTCCAAAATTTACCAAAGTTAAATAAGGCTGACCCTTCCGGCGCGGTAAACCCAGAACATATTGTCGGTGTGTCGTTAGAGGGAACTGAAGAATTGCGTAAGATACTCTCTAAATGGAGAGGCGATGCGTATAAACCAGTGGGGGATGCCGATACGCGGGCAACAAAGGCTGTCCTTAATGCCTTTGATAAGCATATTGACTCAGCAATGAATGGCGGAATGTACACTGGAGATAAAGCAGCCGTAGATGCTTGGAATGAGGCAAGGGCAGCACATAGCAATTATCGCAATACATTTACCGGGAACAAGAACGATCCGGTAGGTAAGAAGGTACAGGAAATTGTTGGATACGGAAACAATGATCCGCTGACTCCAGGCAAGGTCATGGACCTAGTTTCAGGTTCAATCTCTAAACCAACAGCATTAAATATCGGTGTGGCGAAGCGATTGAAATCAATCCTTGGTGAAGACTCCCCGGAATGGATTGCCGCAAAACAAGGAATTGTTAGCCCCATTATTCAGGCAGGAGAAGGTGAGGCTGCATTGTCAACGGGACAAGTAGCACAACGTCTAAGCAAATTTCTAAACAACGATATGTCTAATGTGATTCTTTCTTCACAAGAAAAAACAACGCTTCGAAGCTACGCTGACCTTATGCGAAATATTACGATGCCACCTGGAAGTTATTTTCCATCGGCCCCCGGCATAAATAAGGTTGTTTCGGTTGTGGCCAATAGGGTTGGCGCTGTCATTGGTGCAATGATTGGAAGGACATTAATTCCTAGTATGCCGCTTGTAGGTGAGCTTGGTGGCCTTACAGTCGGCAGCCAAGTTGAAAAGGGCCTAGAGCGTATGCACAATGGAGTAGCAAAGCAGCTTCCTCTTGTCGCACAGCAAGTTAAACAGTGGCAGAAAGCTGTTGCGGCATCACAAAGAGGATATTCTCCTTCGTCATCCATTGCATTGAGTGCGGCTAACGCAAACTTAGCTAGTTCTCTCAAGCCCCTTGGAATCGATTTTAGCAGTATTATTCAATCTCCAACTCTCGTACCGGCACAACAGCAAAATCAACAGCAGGTTCCACGGCCACCAAGCCAGCAAAAAGACGGCGGTAGAATAAACTATAAGCCCGTATTTGCGCGTGGTGGTCATGTTAATTCAGCAATAAACATAGCGCGTAAATATGCAAGGTCACAATAAGAGGGTTACACCATGAGCACAGCTAACTTTCCCAAATCGCTTGCGGCGCTGCTCCAGGACGAAGGCGGGAATGATGACGATAAAGCGGATCATGGCGGCAGGACAAGTCGCGGTATCACTCAACGCGAATACGACAAATGGCGCGCGGATCAGCACCTATTAACCCGCGACGTGTGGACCGCAGACACACTCGAAATCACGGCAATTTATCACGACGACTATTGGGAACCTCTTTGTGATGATCTTCCGGACGGAATCGACTACCTATACTTTGATCTTGCGGTAAATGCTGGCCCGCACCGCGCTGCTGTTCTTTTGCAACGTACTCTAGGCGTTCCGGATGACGGTAAGGTCGGCCCGCAGACGCTATTGGCTTTGAGTAAGGCCGACCCAAAGACACTCATTGGAACCTACACCGATGCAAAACGCACATTCTATCACGGCCTTAATCAGCCGCGCTTTCTCAAGGGATGGCTCAACCGCTGCGACCACGTACAATCCGTGGCGTTAGCAATGGTTTCCGGGAGTTAAATCCATGGATTGGAAATCTCTATTCGGGCCGTTGACGGCCATTGGGGCACCGGAACTCGGAAAGCTAGTTGGTTCTCTAGTCCCAATTCCTGGTGGCTCCTTCATCGGAGAGGCGGTTGGTAAGATGATTGCTGGCGCGTTGGGGGTGGAAGCAACGCCAGCGGCCGTGGGTGCAGCACTTGGAAGCGGCACAAACTCAGATGATGTGACTATTGCCAAGATTAAGTCGGTCGAGGATATAGCCATCGCGCGCTGGGGCGCTCTAGCAGCAATGGCCGACTCACAATCCAAGACTGATATCTCAGATATAACAGCAAACAAGGAAGTAATGGTAGCGCAAATTGCGTCTGCCGACATGATCCCGGAAGGGAGATGGAAAACCTTTCTTGTCATCGCCAACGCGATCTGGCGTCCGCTGTTCGCGCTCGAATTTCTTTTGGAGTGTGCTTATCTTTTCTTCGGCGGGGTCACTGGAATCCTGCATGCAATTGCCGTGCAGCAGTACGGCGACATCGATCAGATAACTAAACTTATGCCGCTGGTGACAATGCTGCTGCTGCCATATCTCGCCGCCCGATTTGGCATCCTCGGCTATCACATGAAACTGCGTACCGACGAGAAAGAGATGGCTGCTAACGTTGCAACAGGCGAAGCACCTGGTGGAGCACAGACGCTAGACCCGAAAATGCTGGCCAATATTATCAAGGCCGTTACCGGGAAAAAGTAACATGGTACGACGCCCAAAGCCAAAACCTTCAATACTCAGTCGCGCATCATCGCACTGGGTCCGTGCTTCGCGGCTAGTAAAAAACATGACGGTAAGTACGGCAGTAGTGATTGGCATCACTGGATCGATTGCCGGAATGGATAAGGCGTGGCCGATAATTGAATGGGTGTTGCCAGCGCATCGCGCCTATGCCCGTGACGTGTCCATGGAAAAATTCAACGCTTTGCATACCGCGCAGTTAGAAAACAAGAAGGCGCTCGACTATCTGATCTTGAAGGATGAGCGACAGGCACTGCAACAAGCTAAGGACGATTTGGAGCGCGATCCGCACAGCGGGACAGCAAAAGAAAAGATTGAATTGCTTGAAAGCTCCATTGCCGTTCGGCAGGAGCGATTGCGCGCTAAGCCGTCTGGGGGTTAAGGTGAATGAGTACGACACTGAAGGTGACACCGAACACCCACCAAAGGATCACGCGGAATGGTTCATGCAATTGCCGCGAACTACTCGGCATTGGATCGAGAATCTGAATCCGGAGAAGATGAAGGACATTGATGACGCCATAAAAATGAAACATCGGGTTGAGGCAGGCGGCTGGTTCATTAAATGGTTATCTATTACTGTCGTCTCTTTCTTCGTTGGTGCAGCAGCCTTTGAAGAGGCAATTCAAAAGCTCATAATGTTGTTGATCCATGGAGGAAAACCATGAGATGCAGAACAAAATTTCAAATCTTTTATCGCATTTTCTTCTTGATATTGGCTGCGATAATTGCCACAGTCTTTGGTTATTGGACCGCCGATCGTACCCCACCCGTGGTGAGAATTGATGGGGGAATATTACCATCTGCGGTGAAGCCAGGAGATGTTGCCCTCGTTAAGTTCACACTCAAACAAAAATCATCGCGCGACTGCCCGGCAGTAATCACGCGGGAGATAACGGATTCTCACAATCTAGTTTACAGGTTGGCAGAGATTCCAGCAACATACTCGGCACCTAATGGTGACCGAGAAAACTTCACGCGCGAGGTTACAATCCCGCGCGGGATTGCCTTTGGACCGGCAAAATACAATTCGTGCATGATTGCGATCTGTAATCCTCTCCAGCGATTCTTAGATTGGCCAGTTCATACGTGCGGGCCTGTGCTGGACTTCATAATTTTTAATGGAACCGAATGATGTCACTAGGAACCAATGAGCCTCTGTCCCGTTTATACCTTATAAAGATTTGACATGCAGTTATTTGGCCTCCATCATCATCACGATACCAATCCGCTAGACGGGGCAAGCCCAGCGATTGCCGAACTTTATCATATGCTTGCCCATATTATAGACAACCAGGAGAAAATCATGGCTAAGATAGATGATCTCGCAGCCGCCGTAGCGGCAGAGGATACCGTTATTGACAGTGCCGTTGTGCTGCTTCAGGGCCTTCCGGCGCTTATTGCTGCGGCTGGTACGGACCCGGCAAAACTTGCTGCTTTGCAAGCCGACATTGCTGCAAAGACGACCGCACTTTCGGCGGCTGTTCTTGCAGGAACCCCGACTCCGGTCCCGACTGCGCCGCCCGTAACGCCTGCGGCGGCTACTGCTGCGGCCACAGCGGCCGTCGCTGCGCCATAGTTTTGCATAGCCCCGAGATGTACCCGCATCTCGGGGTTGCTATTATTCCACCATCAAAATATTATCTACCGACACACCACGCATCGGTTTGATGACTTTATTGATTTGATGAATAGTTGTCCGCATCGTTATGTGAGACTTGGCTCTTGGTAAAAACTTCTTCATAATCAGATCGCGGGTAATTCCCTTCGGCCCGGCCTTGACGATTTCCGCCAGAATCCCCTGCCGTTTTACCGACATTCTGTATTGTGGAGGAGGCGCTTCCATGTCATTTCGACAGTAGGGACACTTCATTATGGTGCCATTTTAAGTTCTAAGCGAGCATTGGCTTCCCGGCTGCTCTGCTCGTTGAACCGCATCCGTATAATCTCAAGGTCCATCTTGGCGTAGTTGGCCACCTTCCTCGCCTCAACAATCTTTTCAATGTGCTCGTACCAATCGGCGCTGGCTTTGATTTGTTGTTCTGCTCGATTGACAGGCAGGTCCCCGAGCGCAGTCTGCTTCTGCGCCATAATGAGCGTCTTGGTGTCATCGAGAATTTGGGCTGCTGCTTCGGCCTCCACCCACGCCTGTGCGGCTTCGGCAAAGACTTCGCTCAGTGGTTTGTCCATGATGCTCACCTAAAATCCGGGATTTCATCCGCCATATCGTCCTGCGGGCCGCTTTCGATCTTGCTCGGAAGTTTCTTCCCGCCGAAGAAAGTTTGATCGTATGCCTTGTCCAAGGTGTTGATGGCGTGAACAACAGCGGTAAGATCACCAACGGGGATTTTTCCATCCCACATTTTGAGCATGGAAAGAACCGCAATCTGTTTTGATTTCTTCGGGTCTTCCGTCCATCGGGCGGAGGGCTGTGGAACATTCCCACTCACCTCGGCATGAGGAGTGGAAGACCCAATAGGTTTTCCACTCTTGATGCTGCTGAATGTCGTCTTATTGAATTCAAACGTCTCATAGGTGATTTCGTAGGTACCGCCGACGCTGTACTTCGGCATGTCGGGAATAGGCAGAAGCCACATCTTGTCAGTCGTATCTTTCACAACCGCATTTTTCTTGCCGGGTTTTGGCGGATTTAGAAAGGCGACCGTGATTGTTGCGGTATTCATTAGAGTTTCCTCTCGCTTGTTGCCGTCACACCGGACGGAAGTTCCCCGAATAGATTTCTATAGACTCTGGCGGATTTAAGAATTGCCTCAGTGATTGTCTCGTTGGCTCCCATGATAGTTACGGCCTTAACGGCATCCGTAACAATCAATGTTTCGGCGGTCTTTAATCCGATTGCCCGTCTAAATCCTCCGCCAATCCGAACTTTAGTTTCACGGTCGGCAATGGCCGCGAGTCTTTGGGCCTTTTCAAAAGCGTTAAACGCTTCATCTGCTTTTGCCGTAACCTCTGCAACGTTAACACCCAACTCGCCAGCAGCTGCCTCTGAAAGTCTTTCTTGTTCGATTCGCTCTGCTTCTCGCGCTGCTCTTTCCGCGCTATCCGCAGCTTCTCTTGCAGCGATTGCCGCTTGGAGCCGTTTATCTTCTTCTTTCCGAATAAAGGACGAGAGCCTGCTTTCGAGTTCATCTAAAACCCTCTTTAGGAGATTTCGTGGCCCTCTGTAGTGGCCGTTGATTTCATCGACCTTTTGATTGAGGGGTTCGACTTGTTTTTTCCGCTCATCCTCCAGATCGGCAATAGCAAGTTTGCCTCTATCGACAAACAACTTTGCTTCCCGCGCCTTTTCTTCATCCTCAATAACCGGGACTTCCTTCATGAAGTCACTGAGTGCGGACATGGTTTCGGCTGCTGTTAGCGCCATGTCTGGTGGCAAATTATGGCCCGCTAGGCTCATGCGCTTATCTTCAATGTGCAGGAGTTGGCAATCAGACCGTGACGCAACTTATCTAGTTTCTCCGCTAGATCAAGAAGATGCTTTACGTCCTTTGCAAGCATGATTTCTTCCATGCTTCCAGTAGAAGCAAAGCCACCACGGCCTACAAGTTTCTGCATCCTCTGAAGATATCCACCCTCGCGGATAATTGAACTGTGGATGTCGTCAACGTTTGAGTGGAGCATAAAACAAATATGCTCGATCTCGACATCCATTGTAGACATTGGTTTCTCCATTGCTGAATGGTTCATAACCCAAATTGTCTTGACTTGCAACCCCAATTATGAAATATATTTTGCATGAAGTTGGAAAAGTATCTGCTTACCCACAAGATAAGTTCGGCTGCCTTTGCCAAGACACTTGGGGTGTCGGTCCACGCCATTAGAAAATGGAGGTGCCATACCCGCATCCCAAGGGCAGCAATACTTGTGAATATCCAGAAAGTAACCAAGGGCAAGGTGCTGGCCCAAGACTGGTATAATTAGGAGTGCGTGATGAAGTGGACCGATGAGATGAGGAATAGTCTGAGGGAACTATGGACCAAAGGACTGTCAGCTCGCCAGATTGGAACCGAAATTGGGGTGGGTAAGAATTCAGTCCTTGGTGCGGCCAACCGTCTAGGTCTGCCGAAGCACAATTACACGATAGCCAGAGAGGCCAAGAGGGCAAATCCCGTGGTGGTATCGGCTCCAAGGATGAAAAAACTCGTGTATTCGAGGATTAGGAAGCCCCCTACGATGCCTGTTCCTGACCTAGAGGAGGTTACTGGTGGGATTTCCTTCATGGAGGCTAAGAAACATCAATGCCGCCAGATTATAGGCTGTGACGAGCCTCCTTTTGGATTGGTGAGATTCTGTGGTAATCCGGTCTATAAACACGATAAAAATGGGCAGGAAAAGATCGAGTTCTATTGTCCAAGGCATTATGCCATCAATTATGAAAGGCCGCGCTATGGATACTCAGGAGCTACGCAGCCACTACAATTTAATCCGGTCGCGATTGTTAAATCCCCCTAACCCTGTTTTTGATACGGGAATTGATCTAAAGCGCCATAGAATACCGACACCCAACCCATTGAAAGTAGAAGAAAAAATAGAGTTTATACAGGAAACGGTGATAGAATACCAACCCCAGGAACCTCCCAAGCCAATTAAATTTGCCGCCATTTTGAGGGCCGTATCCGACCACTACGATGTTGGAATAGCGGATATTCGATCTATAACCCGGCGATGGCATATCGTCCTACCAAGACAGGTTGCTATTTATCTGGCGACCAAGCATGTCAAGCGCAGCATGACCTCGATCTGCCGGGACCTGGGGCGTGACCACTCCACCGGAATGAGTGCCGTTAGAAAAATCATTCTCATGGTGGAGAAAGGGGGTTATTTCCGTGCCGTTGTTGAGAAGATCGAACAAGAAGTTTTGGCAGGAAAATACAGTTGATTACGATAGACCTGCCGTGGCCCCCAAGTCAAAATTCGATCTGGCGCTCAAGCAGAGGCAGGGTACATAAAAGCACCAAATATGTATCTTGGATAAAAGAAGCGTCATTAGTGTGGATGATGCAAAGAGCCAAGTTAAAGATAAGGAAAATAGAAGGTGAATTTCAATGCTCTATTATCCTTCATCCTCCAAACAAACGTAGAATCGACCTCGATAACCGCGTGAAGGGATGTTTGGATTTTTGTAACCTTATGAATATTATAGATGATGACCATTTATGCCGACTACTATTAGTGGTATATGGAGGGGTAGAGTCGGCACCATTAGGAGTACGAATGATATTGAAGCCTATGAGTAAATAGTGCTTACCTAATTGAAGTACCTACTACATGTAGTAGCATTGACATACAAATAGGTTCTATTCTAAAAAAGAATGCCCCGGAGAGGTATTCACCCTCCCCGGAGCCGATCTGGATGGTCTTTTGAAGGGACATCCCGACCAAAGAATGAATGATAGATACCTTCATTCATTCCTATCGTCAAGCCTCCCTTCCGCCCGGATTTACATCCGACTGAGCTAGACCGGCGCTTCTTAGTGATAACTAAGGCTGCTGGCGGCTGACTATTCACCGGAATAATTGCGGGCTACCGTGACCCATAGGACCCGCAGCCATCATGTTCCGGCAACCCCGGAGGCACAGAGTGTTTATTTTGGCTATCGGTTGCCCACCGATGAAGGAATAAATGCGTTGGAGGCCAAAAGTTCCAACAGGTGACTCTTCGGAGATAACGAAGAGGCGGAAACGGAAAGGGCACTGAGTACGCGGCCGTATGGCTCCGCCTGGCAGGCGGGCATCATGTCAAATCGAACATGATGGCGGAAAGGGTTAACCTATGGAGGATACGAATGGGGAAGCTCTCAGATGCTCTAATGCCGGTTTCAATACCAGAATTTACATTTTCAGATTTTTGGAAGGTCTATCCTAAAAGAAAAGGGGCCAATCCAAAAGCCACTGCTGAAAAGAAATATTTTCTGGCGACCAAAACCGTAGACTCTGAAAGAATAATAAATTCAGCAAAGGCTTACGCCGACGAATGCAGGGAAACTGATATCATTGAAACGCCATTTGTTTGCCAAGCCGCTACTTGGTTAAATCAAAAGCGATATGAAGATTATGCGCCTGACCCCGGCAGCAAAGAGCGAACCGCAAAAATAGCCGAGGACATGAAAAAAAGAGGATGGGAATGGAGCGGTCAAAAGTGGGAAAAGATTGAAGGGGACCATTCATGAATCATCTTGCGCTAGCGTGTTTCCGGGCCAGAGTAGTCAAAGCCGTTCCGCCGCCGCCAACTTCTATTAGGCTCAATGTCGGTCGCCACCTGACAGGCTGGCCTATACCAAAGGCTACGCCAGAAGACCTATCCATAAAAGTGATTATAGGAATTGTGTGTGAGTTTTATCAAGTGCCGTTGATGGAATTGGTTTCAGCGCGAAAAGACAAGGAATCTGTGAGGGCAAGACACGTTGCTCAGTATCTATGTAAGAAAAACACTAAATTTAGTTTTCCCGGTATTGCTAAACAGTTTGGGGATAGGGATCATACCGCGATCATGTACGCGGTGCGAAAGATTGAAAAACTCAGGGCGATTGATCCCACCCTAGACGATGAAATATCAAAACTTGAGGCCAGAATATCCTGTATCTAATGCTGCACTGCACCTTGACACAGGGGCTGTCTTTAGGCAGGTTTCCAACATCAACAGCAAAACCCGCCACAGGAGGGGCGCGACGACGACAGATTAACCCAACAAAGGACTTACCATGATAGCCAAACTCATGGCAGCCACTTTTGCTGTCTTACTCATCGCCGCCTCCCCTGCTCAAGCCAAACACCACAGACACCATAAAGTTCATCACCATAAGTCAGTCGAGAGATTGCCTGCGGTGGCCACAGAAGCGGTTTACGACAACTCAGGCTACATCCGGTCCTCCAGGCCAGAATATCGCACCAGTGACCGCCTCAGACGGAATAGAACGGCATTCCATGATAGAGGGCAGGTCATAGGTGGCCGTCCTGCGGGGTGCCCGCGTGCGTCCTGCGGGTGCGTGGCCTCGATTTTCACGTTTGGTAGGATCATCCCCGAACTAAATCTGGCTGAAAACTGGATTAGGAAGTTTCCACAAACCTCACCGGCCCCCGGCATGGCGGCGGCGCGCAAGCATCATGTGTTTGTTCTGATAAGCCATACAGGCGGAAATAATTGGCTAGTACATGACGGAAACAGTGGTCACGGAATGACGCGCGAACATGTCCGTTCGGTGGCTGGATATGCTATAGTAAATCCTCACGGCAGCCGGTATGCCAACCGATGATTGCAGTCGTTTCACCCTTCGCGCATGAGTTCAAAATCTTCGTGTTCGCGGATTGCGGCGGCGGCTTCGAGTGACCAAGACTCCGCAATCTTGGCGCAACGCTCGCGCTCGTCTGCAACCCCACGCTGATAAGCGACGGATGACCGTTCTATTTGATCGGTTATTGGTCCTGTCGGCATTTCTGGCCTCAGTTGAGTTTAAGCGAGTAGTACTGGCTCCGGTCAAGGTGCGGCGGCAGTTTCCATTCTCGCCGGTCAAAATGGAACAGCCACCAGCGATGGGCGTGTACCTGGCTGTAGCGTCTTGGCATAGCCGCGTGGCTTTTATTGTTTGAGTGCTTCTTTGGCGATGGCAACCATCACGTCGCCGTGCGTTTCGCCTAAAAGCTGGATGCGTTGAAGTGCCGCCCGCAGCCGCAAAACCTCCCGCACCAGCGTGCCGGTCGTCTCAATATCGACAGGCACGATACCGCCAGGGCGAGTAATTGCTTCTAGGTCTGTCATCGCGGGCCCTTTTCGTTCAATTTCCACAAACAAAATCGCAGCATGAGCCGTCCGGCTTACAGGTAGGACGGTCTGGCTGCGCCTCAGTCGGGCCCCCGCGCTCATAATTCTCGGTCAAGTCAGCGATCGCCTCCGACTCCGTCGCACCCCATCCGGTCGGCCCTTCCGGGTCGTCATAATGGGCGCACCAATCGAATGCCCGGATCGGAATGGGCGGAAAGACGTTGCTGGTAACGATCTTTGGCATCGGCCCCTCTAGGCGGTTTCAACAGAGTGCATGAATTTTCAATGGGATTGTTGAAACCGGCCTATCTTGTTCTGTGGCGGCGAAGTCCATCGAGCGTCTCGCCGCCTCTTAGCCGGAACCCCTTTCGGGGCCTGAACCCGATGGCCGCCTTTACTGTTCTAGTGCAGATTGCGCCACGCGGTCCATGTTGTCCGCAAGAAACGGGTTTGCTGGCTGCGTCTTGCAAAGCTCTGTGATCTCTGTGAGGGCCGCCCGCAGCCGCGCGGCTTCCTCGCTGTCAACTTCCTCAAACGATTTTAGGCGAGCCTGTAGTCGCTCAATCTCGTCGGCGGCTAGCGTGGCATCGGATAGCGGACGGTCGGCCTCGTAGAGTTGGGCGGCGCGTTCGCGTAGACGTTGGACTAGCTCGCTCACGGTTCGGGCCTATCTTGTTTGCTGGTTAAGGTCAGCCGCAGCGTGCGCCTGCGTTGATGCATAGGGACATGCTGCGGCCTTTAACTCATCCCCCGCCTTGTGTAGCGCCGCCCGCAGCCGATCAACCTCAGCATCCCTGCGCTCAATCGAACGGCCAATTTGAAGGTCATCGTCGCGGTCTGCTTGGGTGCGCGGCATGGCGGCCTTTCTTAGACAATCTTGTTCAAAAGATTTATGTCCATTTCGATCTGCTTCAATCGGCCGGAAGCTATCGTAGAGGCGTAGCGAGAAACTTCATTATCCATGCCTTCGAGGGAGCGTCGAAACTCGCGAAGCTGCACGCGTTTAGCTTCTAAATCTTGCCTAACTTCATCCACGGTCATGGCGGCGGGACCTTCCTGACTATTTCTTCAATCCGAGAGCCGCGCCAGCAGTTTTGCGGGCCAGCCCCAGTTCTCGGATCAATCCTATCGGTGGCGCTGTATCACAGACGGCGACGAATTGAACGAGCGCCGACCGCAGCCGTTCATTCTCGGCCATTAGATGTGGCATCAACTTTCGCAGGTCAGCCACGCTGAGATCATCAATCACAGCCATTTCAGCGGCCTCATTTAGACGGTTTGCGTTTCGGGGAAACGACACTGATGCGGACAGGAACAGTCTTGAACTTAGCGCGCTCAACCGAGCTAACATAAGTCGCAGCAACCCACCTTGCCGGATATTCCTTGCTGGCCCCGATTGAACCCAAGGACAGGAAATCGGCGTCCTTGCGGTATGCGGCGAAGGCTTTTGTGCTGGTCAAGGTGCGGGCCTTTCTTGATTATTTGAGTGCGGCTTCAAGATCGTTGATATTCCCGCCATGAACCTGCATCACGAAGCCCGATCCGTGCGCCGGGTAGGCGGAGAATTTGAGGGCGCGGGCGGCTGTCTCAATCTTGCGTAGCCGATCAATCTCGGCGACCGCCCATAGGTTCCATGGGCACACCATCTTGTCGCCGTCACATATCGGCTCATGTGTCACAGCCGGGCCTTTCCTAACCTGTTGCGGCTTCAGCGGCAGGCCCGCGAAGCTCGATGGTAAAGCGGTCCCGGTACTGCCCAGCAATCATTTCATCAGTTGATGGGCTAACCGGGTGGATACCGTAGTCCGGCCCCTCATAAGCCTGAAAGACCGGCCCCAAAGCCTTGCGACAAGCCGCGCGGGCGGCTCGGTGGGCGTTTGATCGGCTGGTGTAGAGCGTTTTCATAACCCTTATATAATTGGGGCTTTCCAATAAGTCAACAACAATTAGGAAGGTATCGGGCCGATCTTTGTTGACTTGGCCGTTCCTGGCCTCTATATATTGAGCAATGAGAAAGTGGCCAAATCGACCTAAACCGCCGGAACCGGGCAATCCTCCTCTTTTAATAGGCTACGCCCGCGTTTCTACCGAGGATCAGAAGCTAGACCTACAGCTTGACGCTCTACGGAAGGCTGGCGTCGATGACGACCATTTGCATGTGGAAAAGAAGTCAGCGAGCGCCAAGCGGCGCCCCGCACTCGACATGGCTATCAAGGATTTGCGCCCTGGCGACACGCGGCTGGATCGGCTGGCGCGGAACATGCGCGATCTCTATATCCGCCTGGAACACATCGAGCAGGCCGGGGCCAAGTTCAAGAGCCTACAGGAGACGTTCGACTTCGACACCACGACCGGCAAGTTTGTTCTCGGCATCCTTGGTCTTGTGGCGCAGCTTGAAAGCCAACTGACCAAAGACCGGACCACGGCCGGGATGCAAGCCCGCAAGGATCGAGGCTTCACGCTAGGTCGCACGCCGACGATGGACGCCAAGAAACAGACTAAGGCGTTCGCGTTGCTCAGGTCCGGCAAATCGGTGGCGTTCGTTGCTGACAAGCTCAAGGTCTCGAAGGCCACGATGTACGGATACTTCAAGATCACGCGGAAGCGCGGCAAAGTTCTCATAACGAAACGCAAGAAGTAAGGAGCGCGGCATGACCGACAAGCAAAAGGCCAAAGAAATGCGCCATGCCATCGACATGATCGAAGGCGCAATGATGGGTCTTGGCAACTTTGTGGAATTGCCGCGTGTGTTCGAGGATGTGCCTGACCATTTGGAGATCGCGCCAAAGATGACGGTTGGGCAAATGCGATGCGTGTGCCACGCGCTTGAAGAATGCACGCGCATCGTCAATTCCGACGACTACGTAATCAGATAAGGAGCTAGGCATGTCGGCAATCGTTATGGGCTTTGCCTCCTACAAGGATCAAAGTTTTGAGTTGATCGTTCGTGACAACGAAAGCGGGGCTGAAACAATGCTGTGCGGAAAATTAGAGCCCGGCCAGCTTGAAATTGTTAGCGGCATTCTGCCGACCTGTGTATTTGTTCCCGTCACAGTCAAATCAGCATAGGAGCGCTGCGGTGAAAGAAAAATACCGACACATTGAGCGCCATTTGCTTGACGCCCTGAAACTAATCAATTCGCCGCTAGTCGATACGTGGATTCGTCGAGCTTTGGCAGAGCTAGAGCGAGCAAAATAGGAGCGACCATGGCTATCTCGCCCAAATGCGACAAGTGCAATAAAGATCTGACCGACTTTGGGGCGGTATTTATTTCTCCACCGAACGACGATGACGCAATCTTCAAATATCATCTATGCAAGAACTGCTGGTGCTATTTTTGCAAATGGTTAGAAACGAAATAGGAGGGGCTTTTCGTTGATCGCAAGAGTGGATTGGTGATCGCGACAAACGCCGCACAGCTTCTCCCGCGCGAAGGTCGGCAGGGTCCGGGCGGCGATCTATTCTCAGAAGACGTTTGGTAAAAAGGAAGCTGATTGTGCAACGCATCGGACCATTTTTAAGAATCAAGCCATCCGCACAGACAACGATGGCGGATTGGCGATGGTGTTACGTTTATCTGGATGAGCGCGGCGAAGTCGCTATTATCCACTGGCTTGGAGCGTAAATAGGAGCGTGGCGATGCTGTGGTGGTATCAAGCCCTTGCTATAGCTCTAGCTGGCATTGTCGGATTTTTTGCTGGCTGCTTTATTACCATTAAAGTCCTGACACAATAGGAGCCGTCATGACCGGGCTAGAAATTGTGCTTGCCGCGTTTTTGGTTTCCTACTTTCTTGCTTGGGCAACGGTCAACTGAGGAGCGCGGCGATGGGCTTGCTAATTATTGCCGTGATTGTGGTTCCGGTCGTTTGGTGGTTGGTTGTGTGGTTCAAAAACTATTAAAGAGTCATTTCATCCAAGCTTGCGATGTGAGTGCATATTTTCTGCTTCAAAAATATAAGCCAAACGCTTTCATTCGAAGATCAGGGGCTCAAAATTATTTGGATCGACTTACGCCGGTTTTAAATAAGCGCGCGAGTTATTCTAATGGTCTGGGTGTGGTGGTACTCTAAATGAAAGGGGGAGGGTTTAACCCCTCCCCGGCGCAATCCTACTCCTGAGATAGCGCCCAGTTTCAGATCACTCGATCAATATAGTCGATCCCGAGAGTAAAATCAATAGGATGTAAGTGATTCGGATCATTAGGTTATTTGGCAATCTCCCAAAGCACATATTGGCCTGGACCTTGTTCGGCGCGCACAATGCCCTTGTCTTTCTGAAGCCGTAACGCCACGCCGACGCGCTTAGTCATTAGCCGCAAAGTGGGTATCCCCTTCACACACGTCGGTACCCCTGATAGCGTTGATGGCAGAAACAATGAAATGAGAACTACGGGCGTGCTTGAATAGGTCAGCATTATTGACCATATTGGAAATATTAAGCCCCGGAGAGGGTTGTAAAATCACAACCCTTGGGCGATTGTACCCCCTGTTCGCGGCCTTCGGGGGAGGAGCCGACCAACATGCGCGCCGTCAAGAAAGTCCAGATCGAAGCAAACGTGGTGTGGCGCTCTTTCAAAAGCCCCACGTCATCGCGTTATGTTGCCGTTTGCGATGAGTTGAACTTGTGCCTTGAGGGTGAGTCTGAGGATGAGCTTAAAAGCCTCATCCCAGAGGCGATGCATCTCCTAATGATTGATCTCTTGGAAGACAACGAGATCGACGCATATCTGCGTGCAAAGGGATGGCAAGCGACCAATCTTCCTCAGCGCCGGAGCGACAACGTCGAGTTTGACGTTCCGTTCGAGATGATCGCAGAGGAAGCGCGTCTTAATGATTCCACACGACGCGCTCATTAACGCGCTCAGGTCCCTTAAATTCAAGTTCAAGCGCCAAGCTGACAGAGTCGAAATCTACAAGCAGAGCGGGTCTACGCTCCGCGTAGAAGTTCGCCGTCACGACTGGCATGACGAAACGGCTGTCCGGCAAATTCTAAGGCACGCCAAGATGCCACAGGCGGAAATCGATGGTTTTATTGCAGGAGCCCGTAGAACCCGCCATTAATTGGCTGGGTACGGGAAGCACAATATACCGCTTCTAAGGGGGAGCGGGTGTTGATAGCGCCCGGTCCTCGCCTACACCCCAGCCATTGAGGCTACGTGAGTGAAGGGGATACCCACTTTCTGCCATTGAGTTGGTTCAAAGTCTCTACCAATGAAGCGGGGGCCTCCAGTATAGTCAGGATCAAAGCGATACCAGCAGCAATTGTCTTTTCCTGTGTGCGGAGAGTTTTCAATCCACTTGAGTCGCCCCACTGAGATAACCATAGAGCAACGCGGCCAATAGGGCGCGGCTTGCCGAGTATGAATCCAATCTGCGTCAAACAGTAACCAAGTAGGATATTGGGCCGAAAGATTATCAATAATTGCATGAAGGACAGGACGCGACCACGGCGGATTTGTAATGAAAGAGGTTATGTTTCCGATCTGCCTAGACCTCGCATCCTGTCTGTCTATTCCTCTGCCGCGTGGCTCAATATCCCAAGCTGCGGCGCATGTATGCCCTGCATCTGTCAGATACTTAACTAATCTTCCATCTCCCGCACAAGGCTCGCAGAATCGTTCTTTCTTGGAAAGCCACGGGAGAAGCGGAGCAACGGCGGGATAGGGGGTTGGGTAATAATCGCGCTCTATTCGCGCAAAGCTAGATCGTTTACCCATTAGGTTAAGACCCAGACAATGGCTTTCCTTCCTGAGCGAGTTAAGGTAGTCCTACCGCTGTCGCATACCCTCCCACGGGCTTGTAGCTCGATCCTACGCGGTCTTTCGGTCGAGGGCAGCATATCTAGCTCAATCTGCATTTGCTCGTCTGTGCTGCCCTCCCTGTGGCTTTCCAGGTAGGCTAGAATCCTGTGGTGCAATGGTCCTAACTTGCCTTTCATTGATTTGGCGGCGGCCTTGCTGGTTTCGCTATGCCGTTGGGATGGTGGCGATTCGTCTAGCAGCATAGCTAGTTCGGAGAATTTGCCCATATCAAAACTCGGGCAACCGTTCGCCGCTGGATTGATAATGGCCGATGGCGCACCACTGATTGTTAGCGGCCAAGGCTGGGAGGGTGAAGCTCGCCTGCCCTTCTCTTTCCATAACCTGCATAACAATACTTTGGCAGGAATCAAAGCTATTGGCCTGAATGAAGACGTTGGTCCGGTCGGGGCACGCCTTTGAGCGCCCTTCTATGACCTCAGTAGCTATTTTGCTCATGCTGGATTTGGCCGCCATGAAGTCGTTGAACGGGTTAATTGTCATTCTCTTTCCCCTCTAATAAATTCCGCCAGTGTGTAGATTTTCGGAACTCCTTTGCATTCATCGCAAATCCAAGAATCTGACCGCTCGTCCCGCCACCAAGGCTTAACCCATGTGAGCGAGTGGCAGCTCTCGCAACGCATTAAGACGTTTCCCCACGGTGAAGTCATGGCACCCTCGCGGCAAATTGTGCATCCCAATCCGCCAAACTTTCGAACGTCGCTCTAGCGGTGCGAATTTCGGCCTCGGGATCAAGGACTAGCAAGGCCCGAATCACTTTGTCCTGTACCTCTGTTGGCGCTTGGCGCGGGCTATTTAACGCCAGCAGAGTAAACCGAATTTGAGCCGATTTTGCCCATTTTACAAGGGCCCAACACCCTTCCGCCTTTGCGGCTTGGGATATGTGCTGTTCAAATTCAGTATTTGGGGCGGACAATCTTATTTCCATTTTATTTAATCCATTCAGCAAGTTTTGCCATTTGTTCAAGATGGTCAACTATAGCTAAACTTTCATCTCCTAATCTAGTGCCGCCGCGTGTGTCTTTCCAATGCTTTCTAGCTTCCTCAATTGTGAAATATCTGCACCCGGCAATGATAACGGGATGACCTTCTTTTGTCGGGGTAATGTGAAAAGTACAACCGTCCGAGCGTGTGGCGACGATAACTGGGACGTACACCCGCGCATTGCCGTACACCCGCGCATTGCCGTACACCCGCGCATTGCCGTACACCCGCGCATCGCCGTACACCCACGCATTGCCGTACACCCACGCATCGCCGTACACACACGCATCGCCGTACACCCGCGCATCGCCGTACACCCGCGCATTGCCGGACACCCACGCATCGCCGTACACACACGCATCGCCGTACACCCGCGCATTGCCGTACACCCACGCATCGCCGTACACACACGCATCGCCGTACACCCGCGCATCGCCGTACACCCGCGCATTGCCGTACACCCACGCATTGTCGGACACCTGGGAGAGATTTTTTTCTGCCTCGATCCACCCACCTAGATCGCCAGCAGCAACACCTAATGTGGCGATTGCAACTAAAGCGCGGATTCGCTTTAGCGTAAGTCCATACTCAACTTTAGTTTCGCCGCTAAACTCATATTTAAGCTGCAACTCTTTTGACTTCATTGTTTTCTTGGTAGCCATATCAAGACCTCTTTTTGGTTCAAGCAAATATGAGAATTACGGCGGCAGCGAATAAAGCGAGTGAAGCCAGTTCGGCTAACATTGTTACGCAAAAGGCGCTTGCCGTATCGCGGAGGAAGGCGGTCATGGTTGACTCCTAGTATTCGCTGGCGAGCATGATCGTTAGCAAGCGGGTCGTCTGTGCCGGGTCGCTCGGGTCTTCCGATCCGAACTCCATTGCCTTGTCATAGTAGTCGATTTTCCAGAAGAATTTTTCGCCGAACAACTCGATTGATCCGAAGTCGTGTTCATGGTGAGGATCGTTGTCCGGCCCGAACTTGGAAAACGTCTTGACTCCTCTCAACAGCGATTGAATCGCCGCGAGCGGGAGCGCGCGCACTCCGCTGGTCAACGTGGATTTACCGCCCGTGAACGTGGTTCGAAATTGATCGTTCTGCGCGCGGATGGTCGCCGCTTTCTGTAGGTCGCTCCGTTGTCGGTGATGCTCATGGCACCAGCTCCCACTGTCCGACTCGGTTGCCGTTCTCGTCCATGATGGCGGCATAGTCTTTGCCGATTTCAATTTGCTTTGCTGCCTCGCGCAGAACCCGCGCAATTTCCATGTGGCATGTGGAATCCTCGGTCGGGTCGTCGGCACAAAACGAGGCGTTGTCGGTATCGAGTTTTAAGGTGAACATGGGTCTTGTTCCATTTTGATGACTTTGTGAGCCTCTAGGGCGGTCGGTGGTGAGTTATTTGAGGCCGCAAGGCATACACCTAGCGGCCTCTTTCGGTATTATGTGAGCCTGAGCGCGGCGGCGTTTCCAGAGATAGGACGGCCGAATGAGGCCCGATTGCCTGCCGACTTTCCGGCCTGATATGATCCGGCATCCATACGCTTGCCGGAAGATCGGCGGTTGCTGAGGTGGATTCCAGCGGCCTTCATCTTGTCGGCCACGGCCTGAGTCTTAACCAGTACAAGGGCGCGACCATTGCCACTCACAACGGTTTCCGACTTTGTGCAAAGCTCGGTTAAACGTTCAGTAATTCGACGGCCAGCACCGGCCACGAATCCGTTAATTAAGAATCTCCGTTCGCCCTTCGGCGCGATGTTTCCCATAAGATGACGGGCGAGTTCTGCCTGCACAAAGGCAGTCAGGGTATCGAGTAACCAAGTAGCGAATTGAGCATCGCTTGAAAGTCCGCAAAACGTCACCCCGTTTGAGGATTTCCAAACCTGGCAATCACAGAATCGCGCAACGCCAACGGCTAACACTTGCTTGATCCCGTGGGGATCACGCGAGCCTGGGGGTTCGCTTCTGAGAATTGCCGACTCGGAGCGGGTCAATTGCAGGTCGGCTTCCGTGACCTCGTAAGCATCCATAAGCGCCCTAGCTTTATCGAGACTCGCCAAAGCCTCATGTTCGGTGCAGCCGTTCTCGGCGGTCTTACTCATTAGGGCGCGGATTTTGCCCAGTAGGCTATCGCGGTTGATTGTCATGATTGCACCCAACGGTCAGTGGTTTCTGGTTTGGTGGTGAAGGCCGGATGATCCGGCGCATGTTCTGGCGCACGATAAGCGGCGCGGTCTGAGTCGGTTTTCGGTTCAGGCTTTGCGCCCGTTTGCGTCTCATGGAACACCGTGGCGGACTTTGGGCGCTTGCCGGTAATCTCGCCGGATTCCTTATCGGTAATTGGAATCCATGAAACGACCTTAACGCCATGCTCGCCACGCTTTACGACTCGGCCCTTGGCAATCCAAGCGGCAAAGGTAAAGACGTTTTCGCGGGGGTGGATGTCGGATTCCGAAATTCCTTTAGCCATGAATCCGGCATAGATTGCGGGATAATTGGAAAGGGATGAACCGGACTCGGCGCGGTCCAGGGCTTCGTTTGCTTGTTCTGATTTATTCATGGCTGACCTCTATTGGGTTCGGGTTATTCGATCTAGCATAGATCATATAAATATGGTATCAATTCAGCGTAACTAAAGCATAAATTCGGAATTGTTTTGCATAACTAATCCAGAAACATCGGCATGTCTAATAAATCAGATTGCAAGGCGTCATCAGAGAATAACCCATGATCCGCTGGGGCTTGCGGCTTTGTGGCGCGTAATGGTTTGGCTGCTTTGCGCTGCAATAGCTCGCGCATTGTATCGGCTTCAATTCCAGCTAAGGTTAGTTGACCCGGCAGCATGGTATTATATCTCCTCTGCCAAAAAGCCGCGCCCATGATTTACTCCCCCGCAAGAGCATTCGCAGTTCATGGTACGGCCAGTAGCACCCATGCAACGGGCGTCGCAAACATGCTTGGAACCAAATTTTTTATAGTTGACCTTGCGGGTTACGGGGAGAGCGTTTCGGTCGGCCAGAATAACCCCGGCCGGAACGCCCACTTGCATAGAAAAGCTATCGTAACGGCAACCCTTAATGCCGGGAAACGCGGCAGCAAATTTAGGGTTGTCCATGCTCCAAATAGCCGCCAGTTCTACTGATGTGCCGTTGAAGTCCGAAAAGCTCTTGGTGGCGTTCCTGGCGGCCAAATTTGATCTCATGGGGTGGCCTCGAATATCGCTGTTTCAACGGCCGCAAGCGCCTGGTATTGCCATTCATGTCGCCCATGTCGCCATGTTTCGAATTCATATTCGAGTTGCTGCAATTGATATTCTAATTTATTCATGTTCCGATAAGCGGGCTGAATCAGGCGGTTTGTTTTACCGTAATTCTTGCCGCCTGATGCCGGTTTAAGGGCAGCGCAGGCATTCATATGATCAACGGGGTTCCAGCGCATGGTTAAAAACCTATTTATCTTGTTGGCTTGCCCATTGGCGGGCCGCTTTCAGCGTGGTGAAAGTCTTTCCGGTATCGCAACCATTTTCAAAGATGTACCAATTATCGTCACTCATGCGGGTCATGGTAAACCGCGCCTTGTCATAGGTGTAGGTCCCAAGACCGGTTTTACCCTCGCGTGTTATCACGGCATCACCTCGGCAACATGTGGAAACGATACAGGGAACGGAGCGCCAGCAGGCGCAGGCGAATATTCCAAGGGACGGGGATGAGATTGTGATACATAGCTGACCTCTATTGGGTTCGGGTTTAGGCTCTTACTGCTGCGCCACGGATGGCGCAGAGTGTAAGGGTCTAATAATAAACATGGCGGAACACTAGATTTCCGTCATCATTGCCGGTAACGTAGCCCTTGACGCGCTTGCCTGCCAATTTACATACGGCGGGAATTGAGAAATAATCACTGGCTTCGCCCGTGATGTAAACCGTGCGGCGCATATTGCCTTCAAGGTTCTCTAACAGGCAATTATTGATGCGAGCTAATGACGGGCCACCTATCCATTTAGAGGACCAAAGAATTGCGCCATCGGGCTGAATTTCGGAGATGTCGGCGCGATATTTTTGCATTTTATGACCTCAAGGGTTCAATTGTTTCTACCCGTCTTATATGGCACAATATGGGTTATGGTACAAGTAAATTTGGTGTAAATAAATGAGCCATGGATTTAATGTTATGTTCGCCTTTTATTCTCTTTACAATTAGAAAGGCTTATATATATTGGGCATTAGTTGAACCCAATGGAGGTCAAGATGTGCAATTCAGTTAGGTTTTATAGCTTTCACAACGATTCGCCGGTGTTAATCAAGATCAATGCTGGGCAAACTCTGCGCCACTCTTTCGGATCAGATTGCGACGAAGGCTGGCATTCGGAGTCAAATACGTGGGAATTTGATGGGGAAACACTGGTATTGCGATGGGAAACAGATGGCCGCGATTGCGATGGTCGCTTGACGCAATATGGCGAATGTCACTGTCCGCGCCGCGCCGTAATGGCTGGTAACGAGGTCGAAGGCGTGACATTCCCGGCGTGGGAACGCGGCGAGGGTGGCCAATGCGATGAATATGCAGAACTTATGAACTACTAGCATCGCGCTAAAACGCTAATGAAGCGCCCTTGAACGGGCGCTTTTTCTTTGCTATCATTGCACAATGGCTGCCTTAAGCAAACCAAGGCGCGAGAGATTTGCGCGGGAGTACATCAAAAGCGGCGTTGCTGGCGTGGCTTATGCCAAGGCTTATGCGCGACCATTCCCGGATGCCACTTCATATGCAAATGGCCATAGGCTGCTGAAGTATGCTGATATAAACATACGCTTATGTGAGCTAAGGGAACAAGCTATGAAACGGGCAGACATAACCATTGATAAGATACTAAATGATTATCAAGAAGCCCTGAACATGGCACGAGCTAAAGACGAAGCACACAACATGGTCAATGCTGCTACAGCTCAAGCAAAGCTAGTCGGACTATTGAGAGATCGAGTAGAGACCGGAAACGCTGGTGATTTCGAGAATATGGATAGTATCGCAGAGATATTGGCAAAGGTCGCAGAGACTGAAGGACCTGGTGCTGCAATAGCCCTATCTAACGCACTCAAGGTCGCACCAACCGAACCCGAGTTCGACGATATCGTGCCATCCGACGCCCTGAATTAGATCGGATAGCAAGGAGAGGGCTGAAGATGAGCCCTTTCCCCGCCTCTAGCAGCCCTCCCCATGCGTTAGATCACACCTGGATAGGCCATGGTAGCACCTGCCTCGGCACGCCAACCCACGCCAGCCCTATGCTATGGTCCAAGTGATAGACAGTGCGTGTGCCCTGCGGTGGCGGGTATCCCTTATTGGGTATGCACTGCTATGGTATAGCATATACATATCAACGACTTACGTTGCATCACTGGCTAATACGTTGTTAGTGCATTGTTATCATTGATTGTATTATACTAATCGTTCATTCATGTATGTTCTATTATGTTTATGCTTTGTTCTATTCTATTCATGTTCTGTTCTTGGTTTGTATCGTTTACAATCAAAGTCTTATCGTTTACAATCGAAGTTAAGTCATTGATTCAACACAGTGTTTATGCTCTGTACATGGTAGGTTCATGGTATGTACCAAGGGGAGCCGTCTAGGCAGGGGGAAGGCCGCTAATAGATCATGGGTGGTGGATTGAAATTTCTCTTCTCTCCCAACCCTTATCCACAAAAATTTATACAAATGGATTGACCACATGTAATATTACAGTGTAATATGACACAGGAGATGTAATATGACAGATAGCAAGTTGGATCGGATACGGGCTTTGAGAGAGGCTCGTTTTGAACCGAGCAAAGAGGGAAGACCTACGACCGCTCTAAAAGAGACTTTCACTGCCCCTAGGCGGCCTGTGGAGAAGGTTAAGGCGGGTGCCGCTAGAAAAGGGTGTCCCTGTCCGTGTTGCACGGCTAGGCGGCTTAAAAACAGAGAGGCAGTCAAAAATTTTCGTAGTAAAAAAATCTAGGTTGGAACTTCTATCTACCGTATGCTATTGATAATCAACCAAGGAGACTATGATGGCACAACAGCACCAAGGCAAGAACGTCACCAGCCAGCGCGATGCGCGTAACGGCGATGCTGGGTATGTACAAAACGCCGATCAGGTCGTCATCACTTTTGATGACGGCTCTGTTAAGACAGTCAAACGCAACGAAGTGACCACGAAGTAATCGGACAGGCGACGGCATCCCAACAGGTATATAACCTTGACAAATCACCAGCAAGATATAGACAACGCCGCGCCCTTTGGGGCTGGAGCGCCCGGAATTGAAATCACGACAGCGATGATCGAGGCGGGGGTTGAAGCGCTGGTGGACTCTGCATTTTTAGAGGATATGCCGCCTCGTTCGCCAGGACTTGCTGTTCTGGTTCGTCAAGTTTTGCGCGCAGCTCTAGATCATCTGCCAACGTCGCCCGAAAGGCATCAAGCTCCGCCGTAATAGACAAGAAGAGTCCGCACATTTCTCGCAATTCCTTGACGTTGTAAAATCTGTTTTTCAACGGTGGATCGGGAAAATTTGAAATATCATAGATGCTTTGGCCGATAAGATATTCGCGATTAGGGTGTTTTCCATGCAGCATTACTAATCCATGAGCTATCGCATTTCGCGATTTGCTTCGCTTCCTAGCTAGTATGTAAAGATCGCCCCACTTTTCCTTGTGCTTTGTGGAGCAAAAGAAAGTAATAAGCGCGTTTACGATTGCCAACCGTGCTTCAAAAGTTCTTACGGCATAGAGGGCCACCGATGCGGCGTCCGCTCTCTTTGGGCGGAAAAATACGAGGTAGATATCAGCAATGGTATGTTCAACACCCTGCCAAGTCGCGAGTGTATTGCCCATCAGCGTCAGTAATTCATTGCCGCTTTTTGCTTCACTTTCCGAACGTTGATCTGTCATTTCAATGACCGTTCATTCGTGTTAAGGTATGAATATGAGCGATAAGAAAACGGCAAGCATTGAACTTGAACCAGATGCTTGGGAGCGGTTTGAGCGCGCCGTTGACGTGGTTGCGAAAAGCCCACCGCAGCACAGGATCGCTAAGAAGAATAAAAGGATGACTCCGAAGCGGCCTAAGACGCAACTGGCAAAACAAAAATCAAAGAGCCGATAGCCCCATGAAAATAGCATGGTGGCGTGGTTTCTTTAGATTGTGGATTGTGCTCTCGGTGTGCTGGATAATGGGCGTAGGTGTTATTGCTTTCAAAGATGCTGAGTTTGCTACCACTGTTTCCGCACCACCATTTGATCCAGATGCATATTTGGCGTCAAAACCGCCGTTCGACCCGACAAAGCCGTATGAAGTTGTCAATCCTCCCGCCTCGCTGACTACGATGGCAGCATGGGCCACCATTCCCCCTACCTGTTTATTTGTTTTCGGCTTGGCATTTTGGTGGGTAGCGAGAGGGTTTAATGCGTCAAAAAATTGAAAAGCGCCTTGATTGGACTTTGCTCGTCTGCATTGCAGCGGTAGCGGTGGTTATATTTCCGCTTGGCCACGCCCTGCGTTTCGGCACATCCTGGTCCTATAGTGCGCCATTGAATTTACTTGCAATCGGACTTGAAGGGATAATTAGCGGTCTACTCGGGTGGGCAATTCAATGGACATTCATAGGTCGGCACAAAGCAAAATGACGATTACAATTCACAGCACTCATGCATGGACTATTGTCGCGGCTGACTCTGAATTTTCGCGAGGTGTGGGTGTTCCTCCAGAAACAACTGCATATCTTGAATCAGTCCTTTCATGCCCTCTCCAGAGAGAGGCACTAAGAACTGATCCCCATTTTTTGCAACAAGTTCGAGACCAGCTTGCTCGCCTGTGGCCGACTGAAGGACGATAGGCCGCATAAACGACTTGGCGTAACGCTTGGTAGCGGCTGGGCGGTTGTTGTTGCAGCCTTCAGGATATTTGTCTGGGCCATCGTGGCCATACTGGTGATTATCTTCTGCTTTGAATTGATAGGGTGCCTGTTGAGTTTCAGTGGTGGGGGAAGTATTCTACCACATCGCTAATGGTAGAGCTTGTCCAATACGACATACTCGCCGCAGAAGTCTTCTGTTAGGCTTACCACCGGAAACAGTGCCTGAACCGTTCCGTTCTGTACTACCAGGGAGGCTGGGTACCTCCTACAGAACGGACGGTCACCCTTTGACGAGTCGAGAAACTTGCACGACCCGCATTTGCCACGCACTGACTCCATCTTATCTTCCACGGCCATCGCATCCAGTGGATTTGTTGTCTTTTGAACTATTGGTTTCATGATAACGCATCTCCTGTTCTGAATGCCTTCTTGGCCTTTTTTCCTAAGAGACGAGGCAGCATCTTCGGCGGCAAACCATACCCCGGCCGGATGCTCCTGATATTCTCCTTGGTGTACTTTTCCCCTTCCTTTATCGGCTTAACTGCATACAGGCTTCTTCGGAACTGCTTCGATCCGTTTGGTTCCTGTTTTCCCAAAGCCTTATGAGTGGCTTTCACCGAATAAGCCATGGCCGCGAACGTCCAGCAATTGAGGCTGAAACTATCGTCCTCCGACTTGATATCAGGCAACTTCAAGTGCTTCTCAATGATGGCAGCCCTTAAAGTGGTTGCCATGATCGGAACAATTGTTCCCGTAGTATGATCCGAAATACCAACCGGATTATTGAAACCCAATAACCAATCAATGTGACCAATTCTACTTAGATCAGCCGTCTCTATGGTCCCTGGATAATCACTTGTGCAGTGCAAGAAAGCCGCTCTGCCATCGGCTGTACGTCCTGTTGCCTCGTTAGCATCTATAATTTCCTGGTCCGTCGCCAACCCCGTGGAGATTATGAGAGGCTTCTCGGTTGCCGCCGCATACTCAATGAGGGGTAAATCGGAGATTTCAAATGATGCCACTTTGAAACATGGGCAGCCCAACGATTCGAGCAAGTCCACGCCACTGCGGTCGAAGACAGAAGAAAAGATCGTAATGCCCTCCTCCTTGGCGACATGGTATAACTCCTTATGCCAACACAATGGCGTGCAAGCCTTGCTGTAAAGGTCCCATAACGTCCTCCCCTTCCACAACCCATCCTGCACGATGAAGTCAGGCTTCTTGATATTCAGGGTCAGGGTGTCCGGTTCATAGCACTGCGTCTTTACCGCATCAGCCCCCGCAATCTTTGCCTGCTTTATCAGCTCGATGGCGTTCTTGATCTCCCCGCAGTGGTTCCCTGATATCTCTGCAATACAATACGGTGGCTCATTCCCACCGATTTCTCTATTGCCAATTTTCATGATGCTCTATCCTATCTTGGTTGCCTGCATGAACGTGGTTGCACCGTTGACCGACAGCGGATATCCCCCGACACGGCCACCAGCAATGTAAATTGAATACCCAAGAACATCGCCTGCCGCGAAGTCTATCGTCCTAACGCTTGGCATTGAATCGACAGTTCCGGTTCCGGCGGCGGTTTGAAGCTCGTCTTGCAATGATCCATTCTTTGTTGGTGCGATCCAGAATGGAACACCGTCCAGATAGGTCACTTGCAAGCGGCCCAAGCACATATAGGTCCCCGCTTCGTCGATGGTGAGTGACATATTAACCGCAGTAATAGCACTGCCAGGAATTGTCTGCGCTGCTGCAAGATAAGATGAGAGTACATGGGCTGTCATGTAAGTTGCCTCCGGCTCGTCCTCGACCATGAAGTCGATGACCTGTTGCATTCTGTCTGTGGTGAGATGATTGTGATCGAGTCCTGCGCAGATTAGAACACGCAGCTTTGTACCGGCGTAATTTGCCTGGAACACTTCCGTATTGTTTGAGTATGGAACCACTTCGTCAGCAGACCCGGACACAAGCAAAATCGGAAGATATTCCAGGGCTGCCGTGCGCAGGTTTGGCTCGTTCTGCTGCTTAATGCTTGGGCTTCCCGCTGTGTACGCCGCGAGCGCGGTAGTCGGGTCGCTGATGCCGGTGTAAGATTCGGCCATGCCGTAGGTATCATAGGCAGCGGCGTCGGTGATCGGTGCCATCCCGATGATGCGATCAAATACCGAACTATTATCAGCAGCAAGATTTAGCGCGGACATCCCACCTCGACTGCGGCAAAAAGCTCTGGCTACCGAGGCGGTTCCGTAAGTTGTGTGGCAATAGGCGAGAAACGCCACGAGTTCGGCGCGGTTGGACCCGTAGACGTTTCCTTGATCTAGGCCAACAACGTAGAAGCCAAACTGCTGAAACGCGCCCGCCTGCGGATCGTAATCTTCCGGCACCGTCCATGTATTATTAGACGACACGTAGAATGTCGGCATGTAGAGGACAACCGGATTGCCAGGGCGAGCGAACGCAGGAGACGCGACAAAGGCGTCACGTACAGTTCCTGCCGCCGGAAACCCGGATGGCACCGTCCATGTGAAGTGAGTTTGTGTCAGTGGCATAGTTTTTCCGCTGTTTGTTGGATAATCTTACGCATCTTCTTCATCTGCTGTGTTCTCGGACTGTAGCCGCAGACCTCGAAACAAATTAGTTCCTTGTCTTCCAAATGCTGCGCTACAGCGCAGGATTGGTGGCTCTTGAATATCCTATTAAGGGGAGGTGAATATCCAGCCCGGATTGGAATACCATCCTCTGACAGCATTTGGCAGAACACATCGCGTTTGTTGTCTTGAACTCTAGCCGCCCAAATGTAATAAACGTGCCTGCAATCAACGTCCTCCACCGGAGGAATAATCCACGGAATGTCCTTGACCATATCCGTTAGCTCTAGAGCCAACTCTCTCCTGCCTTCTATAATCTTCGGTCCCTTGGCTAACTGAGCGCATGCTATAGCGGCGGTTGGTTCGGTCATTCGGAGGTTGAAACCCGCCTCAATAGTGCCACCCAACTCCCCATGGTTGATAGCTCCCTGTATTCTTGCGCTAAGCGCGCTATCGTTGGTCGCCACGACCCCGCCTTCACCGGCGTTGATTGCCTTGTGGATGTTGAAACTCCAGACTCCAATATGTCCAATGGTTCCAGCATAGTGTCCGTTCTCCATTGCAAAGGGTGACTGAGCGTTGTCCTCGATCATGATGGTGTTAGTGGAGTCGCACCATGAACGCATGCTCGATAGGTATGCTGGATGGCCAAATAAGTTGGTAACTATGATCGCCTTCGGTGGAGTTTTTGTAAAATTGTTCATATTCATGGAAAATCTCGTCGTCTCGATGTCGATAAAGACAACGGTGGCTCCTAATACCTTCGCACAGGCAGCCGTAGCAGACATAGAATAACTCGGTGCCCATACCGTATCTCCCGGACCTATCCCCGCCGCCATGCAGGCAGCCAACAATCCGCTTGTAGCAGAATTGCAAGGTATAGCGTATTTAACCTTGAACGTATCGCACCAATCGGCAGACAACTTCTCAACCCAATACCCGCCACCATCAACCCCGCCAAGATATCCTGAGAGGGCATGACGCATGGCATTGTCGAGATTCATCTTCTCGGCATGGCCAATGGCATTGAACTTAGGTATGCGGCCTAGCGAAGCTTTGAAGTCCACTTGCTAACCTCTTTGTCGTTCCTAGTAATCATCGCCATGATCGACTTGGCTTTCTTGGGGCTGGCTTCGAAAGCGAGACGTAACAGGAGCATCCAATAAACATTGTTCCTTGATCTGATTTCGGTAATTGTCTTTATAATCTCATCATTCCTATGCTTTTTCATTCAACTCACTCTTCAATTCAAAGTCGGTCATTCTCCTGGCTCTATCGCTGGTATTCCCATAATCCATGCCTTCGTGTTTCTTTTCCCACTTAGGAAGCCCTGTTATCCTTATCTTTGCCCCCATGGCTGAAGCCAAATCTCCAAGACGATAAGCGGGCAAGGTTGGGATATTCATCTCCCCACCTTTCATAGTTTCAATTGTATTGAGAATTAGATTAACGGCCTCCTGCATTCGCATGAAGAATCTAGTGCATTCAGGATCGGTGACAGGAACAGTATCGGTTCCAGTTGCTAAAATTCCTCGCCATACCGGAACAACAGAACCAGTCGAGTTCCATACGTTTCCGTATCTACAAACGGAAAATCTAGGGCCATCCCATCCGGTTATATTATTGGCAGCAAGAAAAATTGATTCTGCTAGGGCCTTACTAGTTCCATAAGGACTTACGGGCTGGAAAGCCTTGTCACTCGATAAGGCAACAACCTTCTTCACCCCCGCATCCTGAGATGCCTCAATTACATTTATTGCACCATCAACATTGGTCTTGGTCATCTCTACTGGATTATAGTTTCCCACCTCTATCCTTTTTAGGGCAGCGGCATGAACTACAACGTCAACGCCGTGCATCGCCCTTCTAAGGCGATCCCTGTCCCTCACATCGCCAATCATGAATCGTAGTCGGGCGTGAGGGTCTAATGGAGCAAGTTCCTGCGCCATCTGGAATTGCTTATATTCACCCCTTGAGAGAATAACGATCTTGCTCACTGAATGCAGAGATAATAGATGTCGCGTAAAGGCATTTCCGAACGCGCCAGAGCCTCCAGTGATAAGTACGGACTTCATGCCGTCGCCCTCAACGGGGCCGCGCTAACAACGCTGTTACCGACAAGATCAGCAATATTACCGCAAACAATACTGCGAGAAATTGCGCCAAGCGCCCGATCATATGCTGTTACAATCCTATTAAGTTCCGGTTGCTTGTGAGCAAACGAGACGTTGTTGGAGTTGATGATAAGAACCCCGCCTTGAATCATCTCCTGCATGAACAGGGTCCTGATTTGATCCGCAGTACCTTGGACATCCAAGGTTCTCGGCATGAAGTTGAGAATCTTGCGCGGAGCCATGCCTGTAAGACTGACAACAGACACCAACCCGTGTTTTTCTATAAACCCTTCTATCTTGGTCGCCAGATATTGTCCGCTGTACCAGAGTTTAGGAATGACGTTCTCGCGTTCCATCTTCTTGATGCAAGCGATAGCAGCAGCAATGGAGAGGGTTTCCCCGAAGAACGTACCGGAGTAGAAGATGTTATCGGGTGGCTGCATCTTCTGCATGATGTTCCGCTTACCGACCAGGGCAGAGATTGGCATCCCGTTCGCCATCGCCTTGCCGAAGCAAGCCAAGTCCGGTGTTACATTGAATAGCTTCTGCGCTCCACCCATAGAATAGCGGAAACCCGTTATGATCTCATCGAAGATCAGAACAATGCCATGTTCGGTGCAATACTTTCTTAATGCTTTTAGATGGTCTGGATTGTCGTTTGGCTCAACAATAATGGCAGCAGTGTCTTTTGGATGAACATCAAGCGTTCCATCCCCGCCAAGGATAAACCTGTGACTTAACTGACGGACGCCTTCTGGAATTCCAAGATTTCGGTCAGTGCGAGCCATCGACCAATCCGACCAACCATGATAGCCACTATAAATGATATGATCCCTGCCGGTGTAAGCCCGCGCTAATCTAATGGCGGCGGTTGTTACATCCGTTCCAGATTTCCCGAATTTGACCATCTCCGCGCACGGGATATGCTTGCAGATGAGTTCTGAGAGTTCCGCCTCAAGTTCCGTTGCGAGACTGAAGCTAATACCTTGATCGAGTTGTCGTCTAATGGCCTCGTCAACGTCCGGATCACGGTAGCCCAGAACCACAGGGAGCACAGCACTAACAAGATCAACGTAACGGTTCCCGTCAATATCAAAGATATAAGCACCATCGCCATGACTAACGTAAAGTGGAGCGCGGCCTGCCGGAAATTGTATGTGTGACTTGGAGAAAGTCTGGGCTCCAAATGGAATGGTTTTAAGTGATCTGGTGAGAACTCGATCAGATTGCTCAAATTCTCGCTCTGGCAGTGGCTCAGTGGAAAGTTGCTCATAGAATCTCTCATTTCTGATGCCGAGATTGATCTTCCTAAGCTCTGGTTCCTTGTCTAAGATAGACAGAATATCCAGATAAGATGGAGTTTCTTTGGTAAGCCGTTTGGCTATTTCGTGACAGAATTCAAAGTCCTCCGCCGTATCGCAAACCCATCTTTCGGTATGCAACCCCGGAAGCGGACAGGTTAGATTTATTGCTTTGAACCGATGGCGGTTACGTTGAATATATTCCGGGACACAATCCCTATCGCTCGCGAGAGTAGCTTCCGTCCACGCCACTTCCAGAGACTCAAAAGTAAAACACTGCACATCCAAACCATCGGGATAAGATGGTGGATCAATGCATGAAGCATAATGCGCTCCTGTCATCTCCCTAAGTTTAACAACCTCACTTACGACAGTGGGATCAAGGTAGGGGCAGTCCGCCGTAAGGCGGAGGATAATATCAGCATTATATTTCTTCGCGCACTGATAAAATCTATCGAGTACATCGGATTCGCTTCCTCTAAAACACTCAACATCATTATATTTACAGTAATCTGCTATTACATTATCTCCGGGTAACGTAGACGTAGCTAAGACTATCTGATCTATGCCAGTCGCAGCATCAACCGCATCTATAGTCCATTGTAGCAACGGGCGACCACTAAGCAGTTTCATCACCTTTCCTGGAAGTCTCGTACTTCCAGTGCGAGCCTGAATTATTGCAAGTGTTTTCATTCCAATCCCGCCTGCTTTCTAACTTCTAAACATATTCTAAGGGTTTCCATGCCTTCCTCGCCTGTGGCTCCAATGGTTTCCTTGCCGTCTATGCAGTCCAGCCACGCCTTCATTTCGTCGATGTAGTTTTCGTTCCATGAGTTATTTGGGGTATATAGACTGTCGCCAATGGAACCGCCGCTGTCTCTATTGAGACAACCAACTCCGCCATTAAGAAGATTTATATTGATGGAGCCTGTGGTCCCAACGATAGTAAATCCCCGAAGCTCATCTTTAGTAAGATAGTCGAGATGAATGTGAGTCCTGCATCCATTCTTGTGAGTTAGAAGAATGTCTGTCAGGTCATCTCGTCCGTTGCTAAGGCGAGTAGAAGAACAAGAAACGCTCCCACTCCCAAGGAGATATAGAGCAAGGTCAATTTCGTGACTCCAATTCAGGATTACGCCATCTCGCATGTATGCAGGCTTGTCGTTGAACTGAGCACAAGTGAAGTTAGCCCATAGCGGCTTCCCGATGAGTCCTGCATCCATCCACTCCTTGGCTTTCTTGACGCATGAATGAAACCGGAGATTGAAACCCACCATTATGGGGTTTTTCTTATGCCTCAATACGGCTTCTATCTCGATAACATCGCTGCCTGAGACACCGATAGGCTTCTCGACAAACAGCGGCTTGCCTGCGGGAGCAACTAGGATTTGAAAGGCATGGTCATTACTTGGGCTGGAGATAACAAGAGCATCGGAATTACCGAGAACATATTCCGAGTCTCTCGTTTCAGGCAATTTGGGGTCATGCACGATGACATCGCAGCCAAGAGATTTGAGATTCTTGGCATGAACCGCGCCAATGGAACCAAGCCCTATCACTCCCACAGTCTTAATTGACACGGTTCTTTGCTCCCAACATCTCTACCTCGACAACCGGAGTAGCAAATTTCAATGGTAACTTTCCCATCCACTTATCTTTGTCAGTGGATTTGTGATAACTGCCCTCTCCTACGGTATCGAGAAAGAACCAATCTCCATTGCGCCAGCGTGGCCACTCATAAGAGAACAGCTTGGATGCACATTGATTAAGAAAATTCCACGACGATTGAAGGTCTTCCTTGTCGGTCCATTTGGTTATTTCCATCTGTCCGATGATCGGACCCTTATCCAATGCCTTCTCTACAAGATGGACCGAGACTCCCTTTGGAGTGTTGTCGAACCAACTCCAGAAGTTAGGATCGGCTCCCCGGTTCCAAGGAAGCATGGAAGTATGAATATTAATCAACCGGTCCTTGTATTGAGTTAGATATGGTTCGTTGATCTTATGCCGGTAGCCAAAACTGACGATATAATCCACATCCGTAGGCCATAAGTCAGGTATCCCCATGGATACTTCGTAGTCATCCCCTTCTTTCACGATTGCTTGGGACAACAATTGTGGTCTTGGAGTAAGCAGAAGAACATTCATCCGAATTTCCCAAATAAAAGCATGTCGCAGAGTTCATTTCCGATCAGAAAATGATTGTAACGTCTGCCATCCCGCATCATTCCATATTTCCTGAAGATATGAATCATGCCGTAGTTGTTCGCCACACAACCGGCTTCTATCTTGCGGACTCCGTTGCTGAGTAGATGATCGCAGAAGCCTTTCCACGCCTCATATCCAAGTCCGGTTCCCCAACATTCCTTGCAAATAAGGATTCCCACTTCGGCAACTGAATTAGATTCATCTACGATTGAGGTAATGGTTCCGATCAACTCGTCTTGGTAATAAATCTCCCTGAATTTGTCTGGTTCGGAAAACGAAAGGATGTACGTTACCTGCGTTGCATCGGTATGGAGCTTGTGACGCTGTTCGGAATACCTAACAACCTCTGGATCATTCAGCCACTCAACCATTGTTCTAATGGCTTTAATATCAACCCGAGGCGGTTTGAGCAGGAGTCTTTCTGTAACAATATCAATCATTTCTTTTTGACCGGCTTTTCTTGCTCGCGCAAATGACGAACAATTTCAAGAAGCCATTCCGACATGATGAGGATGGCCCCTGCGTTCACATCGAATCCACCTAAGCCCCTGCGTTTGACCACAAGCTCCATGACATGCTTTTCCAACTCAACTAGGTCTTCGTGGGTCATTATTTAGCTCCAGCGCATGGGGGTCTTTGGCGGAACTGCTCCGGTAGCGATGTATTCAAACCCTCTACCTGTCCCGCGCCGCCAATCGACCGTGCCTATATTTGTTTGCGGTGGGCTTATCCTCCGCTGCGTTAGGTGAATGACGCCTCTAGTCATCAGATCATGGGCGGCGCTACCTACGGCTTCGGCTGGTCCTTGAGGGTTCTTAGCCCTCTCTTCTTCCAAAAAACCCCTGAAATATACGAAAGTGTCATACGGTCCCAAGTTCTTGAGCCGTCTGATTACGATTTCGTGGGGCAGCAACGTCGATGGGTCGCTCATAGCCCATTATGTATTCTATTGCCTGCATGGGCTTCAACCACTATTATCTAGTTTTCCACTTGTGAAAGAATATATTTTATGGATGCAAATCTGATTGCCAAGGCGGCTGTCAGGATTTCCAAGCTCCAGGAATCTCAACGCTATGAAAATAGCCTCATAGACTTCTCCGAATATGTGTGGCCGGTTGTGGAACCGGCTATCCCCTTTGTGAAGGGGTGGGCTATTGAAGCTATTGCGGAGCACTTGGAGGCCGTTACGTTTGGCCAAATCCGCCGATTATTGATAAACGTGCCGCCGGGATTTACAAAAAGCCTTCTGACGGATGTGTTCTGGCCAGCATGGGAATGGGGTCCTAGGAATATGCCGACATTGCGCTATATGTGTGCGGCATACTCTAACCACTTGACGGAACGCGATAATATGCGGTGCCGTAATATCGTTATAAGCGACCGTTATAAGAGGCTTTGGGGCAATAGGTTCAAGATTTCCAACGAACAATTCACCAAGATCAAGTTTGCCAACGATAGGACGGGCTGGAAACTAGCCACATCCGTAGGTGGTATTGGCACCGGAGAACGCGCAGACCGTGTAATCATCGATGATCCTAACAACCCCATGGAAATGGAGTCGGAGGCATTCAGAAACACCACTAATATGTGGTTTACGGAGGTTATCCCGGATCGTTTGAATAACCCTAGAGAGAGCGCCATCGTTATTATTCAGCAAAGAACGCATGAGGATGACGTTAGCGGCATCGCCCTGTCCAGGGAAATGGGGTACACGCACCTTATGATCCCCATGGAACACGATACCAAGCGACACTGCGTGACGGTTATGGGGGTTGATGAGGAAGGAGAGGACATTATTTGGGAAGACCCCCGTACTGAGGACGGGGAATTGGCTTGGCCAGAACGGTTCCCGGCCGAAATATGCAAGGAATTAGAACGGGATAAGGGGCCTTACGCATGGGCATCGCAATATCTTCAGACGCCAGAGCCTAGGGGCGGCTCGATCATCAAGGATTACTTCTGGCAGCTATGGAAAGAGGACAAGTTTCCTAGTTTTGAGTACATTTTAGCCTCTTTAGACACAGCTTATACGACCAAAGAGGAAAATGACCCGTCAGCAATGACGATTTGGGGCGTATTCAGGGACGAATCGGGCAATCCTAAGATGATGCTGATTTGGGCATGGCAGGAAAGACTTGAATTTCATGATTTATTTCAAAGGGTTATGGATACTTGTACCATAAGCCCAGCTCCCAAGTCAAATCCCGGATTCCCTGTGGACAGGTTGATAATAGAGGCCAAAGCCAGCGGCATGTCCGTGGGGCAGGAGCTTTATCGATTGCTTCGTGGAACAGGTAAGTTGGGGGTTGAGTTGATAGTCCCAAAAGGGTCCATGGATAAGGTTGCCAGAGTACAGTCCATTCAGCATTTGTTTGCCGACGAGATGATTTATGCCCCTGACAAGTCTTGGGCGGATATGGTGATTAGACAATGTGCCTCATTTCCTCGCGGTTCTCACGATGATTTGTGTTTTGTGGCCGGAACCATGATTGCTACTAAGCGCGGCTCGGTTCCGATTGAAGCTATACGTATTGGGGATCATGCGCTTACGCCTATTGGCTGGCGGAAGGTTTCCGCCGCTGGGTTTACTGGTGTGAGGCCAGTAATTCATAAATTTGGTCTAGTAGGGACTCCAAATCACCCAATTTTTACTGTTGACAGTGGATATCAAGCTCTTGATAGTGTGTCTCAGGCATCACAACTTTCAAGGCTTACACTATGCGGCTTGACCAAACTAATCCGCCAAATGAAGTCGAATTCAATGGCGTCATCTATCGACGTATGGGTGGAGCAAGGAGATACTACCTCAGTCAATCAAAAAGTAATGAAGGACGCAGAAAGGCCAAGGGATTGCATGTCGCAATCTGGGAGCATTATAACGGGCCGATCCCAGAAGGTCATGAAATTCATCATAAAGACAGCAATACCTTTAATTGCAGCCCTGATAATTTGGAGTGCTTACCGAAGACAATCCATCGTTCAATGCCTAAAATATATAGTCCAGAACAGTTGGAACATCTCGCTCGGATTCGCCCACTTGCTGCTACCTGGCATAGATCACCAGAGGGCCTTGATTGGCATCGAAAACATGCCTTTGAATCTATCCAAAAACCAGGGAAAAAGCCATATAAACCGCCAGTTTTGGGAAGGAGAGAATGCTTTTGGTGCGGAACATCATTCGAGTTTAAGGCCAAAAGCGCAAAATTCTGCTCGTCTGTTTGCCAATATCAAGAAAGCGGCTGGCGGCTCAAAAGATATAAATTTCACCATCCATACCATGCGGCCAGTCTTCAATCTGACAGTTGAAGACTCTCACTGCTATTATGCCAACGGTATTCTTGTTCATAATTGCGATAGTATGTCCCAAGCCCTTCGTTACTTGCGCGATTGTGGGTTTGCTCTTCGGCGCGACGAACAAAGCATGGCATCTGAAGACGAGTTGATGTATCGTAGCCCATCAGCAACTGCTGCGTTATATCCGATTTGAGGATTGAATGGCCTCGCGCACTGGCAGTCTTCCATTAGACGACCCCTATCCACACCCAATGCCTCCCGCGTTGTCCCTGGTGCATCCAGAACAAACACCTGAGCATAACGGTGTTTCGATGGAGGATGGGGCGTTAAAGGTTGATAATGAAGACGGCACCACGACCATTGATTTTAATCCGCAGATTCACGACACCGAAGATACCGACGACGATTTTCATAAAAACCTAGCCAAGCTCATGGACGATGGCGAGTTATCAACAATCGCCACAAGTCTGCTTGAAGGCATTCAGAGAGACGATGATTCCCGCAAGGACTGGCTCGATACAAGAGCCATGGGAGTCAGCCTCTTAGGTCTTAAACTTGAAAAACCAAGATCAGACGCGGGCGCAAGTTCTGCTCCATTGGAGGGGATGTCTACCGTAAGACATCCTCTATTGCTGGAGGCTACTGTTTCTGCCCAATCCACCGCTAGAGCGGAGTTGCTTCCTTCTGGGGGTCCGCTCAAAGTTCGCAACGATGCGCCGACGCCTCCGAAAGAGGTTACTCAGGCTGCAAATATTAATCCTAACGTAGCCGACACCATGGATACCAAGGATGATCTTTCTCAGGCACTTGAGAAAGACATGAATCATTACCTCACACACATCGCCACGGAATACGTTCCTGATACTGACCGGATGTTATTCTATATTTTCTTCGGCGGGGATGGATTTAAAAAGGTCTACAACTGTCCGCTACGGCGACGGCCTGTTAGTGAAAGCATTGATGCCGAAGACCTCATTATTTCCAATGCTGCTACGGATATTAGTAACTGCGGCAGGGTGACGCATCGTATTCGTATGCGCAAATCCATTCTTAAGCGGATGCAAATACTAGGGGCCTATCGGGATGTCGAGCTTAACCAGCCTGCTCCTGCTCAAACTAATGCTGTCGATAAGAAGAAAGAATCCATAGCAGGGCAAACGGCTTCTCAGCAGCGCCCAGAAGATCGGGATTATGAAATCTACGAGACTTACTGCGAATTGGACCTTGACGATTATGCGCCAAAGAATTTCAAGGGTAAGGGATTGCCTCTCCCATATCGCGTGACTCTGGAGAAAGACAGCCGAAAAATCCTCGATATCAGAAGGAACTGGGATGAAGATGATGAACAGTGTCTTGCCAAGCGCTTCTTCGTCCAGTTTCCCTTCATTCGTGGATTGGGATTCTATGGTCTTGGATATATTCACCTTCTGGGCAACACTACCAATGCTCTTACCGCTGCTTGGCGTGAGACTCTTGACTCCGGGATGTACGCAAACTTCCCAGGCTTTCTTTATGCCAAGGGAGCCGGGAGACAATTAACAAATCAATTCCGCATCCCTCCCGGTGGTGGTGCTGCAATTGACGTAGGTGCGCAACAGAATATCCGCGATGCCATCATGCCGCTGCCATACAAGGATGTTGGCGGCGCTTTCACAGCTTTCATCACTCACGTTGAAGATGTTGGTAAGCGTCTAGCTTCAACTGCAAATATTCAGGTTGGGGAGGGAAAACAGGATGCACCTGTCGGGACGACTCTCGCGCTTATTGAGCAAGCATCCAAGGTTATGGACTCTGCTCATAAGCGCCTTCATGCCGCTCAAGCAGAGGAATTTAAGCTCCTCAAAGAACGTTTCAAGGAAGACCCGGAAGCCTTCTGGCGGCACAACAAAAATCCCACGGTCCAGTGGAAGAAAGACCAATTCCTCGCGGCCTTGAATAACAGCGAATTGGTTCCTGTGGCCGATCCTAATAACCCAACCTCCCTGCATCGCATAGCCAAGGCTATGGCGATCAAGACACTTCAGCAATCAAGTCCTGAATTGTATGATTCTACTGCCGTTGACATGCGGATTATGCGAATTGTCGATATTGACCCCGAGGGGCTGTTTAGACCAACTCCTGCCGAGCCTCCACCTGATCCAAGGATGATTGCGATTCAAGCCAAAGCAAAGGCTCAACACGATCAAAGCCAAATCCAATATATGGAAACGCAGATCAAGGCTCAGAGTAATGCTGCCTCCGTTGCCGATAAGGCTCAAGATAGAGCATCAAGAGAGAAATTGGAAACGATGAAAATCCAACTTCAGCATATGAAGGATCAACGCGATGCGACGGCACATGCTAATGAAATGCAGGCAAACCAGGTTTCTCAGGCCCATGAATTAAGGGCTAAACAGATGTCCGCCGCTCAAGATATGACAATTAATCATGCCCAAGCTATGCACGAATTGCACGGAGGCAGGATTGAGAGCGACCAAGATATTCAGATGAAACAGGATCATCATGCCGCAGAAATGCGTCATTCCGAAGAAACTCATCTTATGGCTATGGAACACGCAAGGGAGTTACACGCCCAGAAACTGGAATCCGCAAAGCAACTTGCGAGAGTCCAGAAAACAGCTAAGGTAGAGAAGAAGGATTGACGGTGGCTCATCCATATAAGCAGCACAGAGAGTCCGAACGCAAAGCAGGTCGCGCCCGCTATAAAGCCTCCGGGGGTAGAATAGCAGCCGCTGGGGCCGCAGATGATGCCAACTTTTTGGGTAAAGTACTTGCTTCTCAGGGAGACATGTCCCGCCAAGGAGGCGAGAAACAATTAAAAATGTTTATGCGTGGTCAAACTAGATCGGGTGAAGAAGACCCATTCATAAAATCTGATATGGGCAAAGCACAGGAAATCTCTGATACTGTTCCTCGAAGGGAAGATTAACCATGAAAGAATACAAATCAGCCGAAAACTGGGGACGCGGCAAGGCGCGAGAGCGGTATGCTGTTGGTGGGCAGACTCAGACAACATCAACTCCAACTCCTTTAGGGACATCAGGGACATCAGACGCCGCGTCTGGCACTGATATATTGTCCACGGTAGATCACATGGTAAATGGTTCATTCCCTGATAAGGGATCAGTCAGGCCACTAGCTGGAAACAAACGCGGCGGAAGGGTTAAATAACATGGCTAAGAAACACGTTGACGGCCTTCAAGGCGAAACCTCTAAGTTAAAATCTGATGGTGGTGACGGTAAAGGAAATGAAGAAGGGCTTATAAACCAAGAACTCATTCCTCAGCTTGATAGCCGTTACCAGAAGCCACAGGGCCGCGAAGATAGACATGCGTCTAACTATGACAACGATACCCCAAGTAATTGGCTGCGTGGTATGCCGAATGAATCAGCCGAGGGGAAGCCAGGATTCGATCATACCAAGAAAGGTTAATACCATGGCACACAGTTACGCTCATCTCAGAGAAGTTCACGCGGGCAGAAAACGTGCCCAGCAAATGTCAAAACGCTTCAAAAAAGGAGGTCGCGTCCACGGGGATGAAGCCGAGGACAAGAAACTCATCAAGAAAATGCTTAAGGAAGAAGAAAAGAAAGAGGTAAAAGTCGAAGGCAAGAAATCCGGTGGTCGCCTAGACAAATATGCCCGAGGCGGCAGGACCAAGAAGGGCACCCATATCAACATTCTAGTCGCGCCCCACGGCGGTTCGTCCTCCCCTGCTGCGGGTGCTGCACCCGGTGCCCCTCCTGGCCTTCCTCCCGGGGCGGGTGCCGGTCCTCCTCCGCATCCTCCGATGCCACCTCCTGGCGGGCCTACTGGCGGCCCTCCGGGTGGCCCTCCGATGCCCCCTCCCGGAATGAAACCTCCCGGTATGATGCGACGGGGAGGCAGGGCTTATAAACGCGGCGGCAAGGTTGCCATGACGGCAGGTTCTCTTACTGGGGAGGGTCGCATACAGAAAAAAGCCGCATACGGTCTTAAACCACTTAAGGGTAGCTGATTGATTACTGCCGAAGAAGCTCAAAAACTCTTGTCTTATGACAAGGAAACCGGGGCCCTTACTTGGAAAGTAAGGCCTTGGCTTTCTGGGACTTCTGCCCATTGGAACGGAAGATACCCCGGGACGATAGCCGGGAAATTAAATAAGGGGCATCGGTATATTGCGATAGACCGAAAAATGTACGCGGCCCATAGACTCGTTTGGCTTATAAGTTATGGAGAGTTTCCCACTGAAGACATCGATCATATCAACGGCAATGGGGACGATAACAGGTTGGCCAACTTAAGATTGGCCACCAGATCACAGAATCTGTGTAATCGGGACATTAGTAAGGTGAGGGGATGCTATTTACACAAACAATCTGGGCTATGGCACTCTTCAATAAAGGTTAATGGCAGAAAAATATCGCTTGGGTACTTCAAGTCATGTGAAGAATCGTCCGCTGTTTATCGGCAGGCCAAGATAAAATTTCATGGCGAATTTGCGGGATACTAAATGATTAGAACTCACTTCCACAACCTTTTGGATAAGAAGGTGAAGGAACTGGTGGAAAGCAGATCGGCCTCCCTAGCAAGGGGGGCCGCTGCCGATTATGCTGAGTATAAATATACTGTAGGCTATTTAAGCGGCCTAGAAGACGCACTTAAGATTTGCGATGAAATAGAAGGGGAAGCGGATGAGCGTAGTAGTGCCTCATAGGGCGATTAGCTTGGTTTCTGAGTCCAAAAATCCCAAACAGGCCATCATAGATACTATCGGTGATCTTTCGGGAGTAGATGTTCTATTTAACATGGTTCTGATTGGTACTTATATCAGGCCGAACGTTACTAAAGGCGGCATTATCCGCCCCGATGCAAATGTCCAAGAGGATGTTTGGCAGGGGAAAGCAGGGTTGGTTCTCAAAGTAGGCCCGAATGCCTTTGTGGACGATACCGACGATAGTTTCTACGGCCAGAGGGTCGAAATCGGGGAGTGGTGCGTTTACAAGGTCGGGGACGCATGGAGCTTGAACATCAATAACTATCCCTGCCGTCTGGTAAGGGATTCCAGCATTAAGTTGAAGGTTAAAGACCCAAATATCGTGTTTTAGGGAGGTATAGATGCCTAAATTGCGTCCGATTCCTAATAAAGAAGAGAAAACCGATAAACCTGAGAGCGAAACTCAGGTAGAACAAACAGTGAATACTCCTGTAGATGCGGGTTCTGAGGAACCTATAGTTGAAATTGAAGAACCTGAAGCAGAAGATGCTGTTGTAGTTCTTCAAAATCAACTTGATGATCTTCGCAAATCCGAGGAAATTCAAAAAAATAGGGCCAATCAGGCTGAAAGGGGCCGCCAGGAGGCGCTTATAAGGGCGCAACAGCGCGAGGCCGAGATTTACCGCTTTAGAAACGAAGCAGCGCAGTCCCAGTATGATGCTATCGGTGCCGCCCTCTCAGCGGCCACCGCAGAGGCAGAGAAGGCCCAGCAGGACATCGAGAACGCCGTTACGTCTGGGGAGGTTAAACTTCAGTCGGAAGCCTACAGGCGTCTTGCCAGGGCGGAAGCCAATATCTCCAAGTTGGAGGATGGCAAGATCGAGATTGAAACTAGAGCGAGGCAACAGGCGGCGCAGCCGCAAGTTCAACCTCAAGCACAGTCTACAGACCCACTAGACCGGGCCAATCTTCCCGACATGGCGAAGAATTGGCTTAGGGGCCACCCTGAATACCTCACCGACCATCGAAAGAACGCCAAGATTCAGGCACTTCATTGGGATGTCTTGGATGAGGGCCATGAGTCATTTTCTCCTGCCTATTTTGAATCCCTTGAGCGGCATCTTGGGCTTCGTGCCGCATCGCAGCAAACACAGCAACAGCCTCAGAGGACATCTATCGTGAGTGCACCTGTCAGCCGTGACATACCCAATGGATCACCAAATAGGTCTTCGAGCAAGATAACGCTTTCTGCCTCGCAGAAAGAGGCTGCCAAAATCTCTGGGATTTCAGAGGTTGAGTATGCCAAACAGCTTCAAAAGTTCAATGAAATGAAGGCTTCCGGCATGATTCAGGGGAGTAACTAAATGACCGATACCCCAGTTGTTAAAAAGCCTGTCGGGCGTCCGCGCAAGCATCCTCTAGTGGAGCGCGAGCCTATGAGGGAACCTACATCCACGAGTTTCAAAATGCGGGCAAAGCCGAATTGGGAGAATTTTGACGCTTCGGCGGAAGACACCCCGGATCGGCTTAGAATCAAACCAACTCTTATCCCTGAAGGCATGACAGCCCAGTGGGTCACGGACAGCATTTATGGTCAGGGCGTCCCCCAACACAGGTCAGAATTCGAGAAAAAGGGTTGGACTCCGGTTCATCAGGAGGACTTTGATGGCCAATTCGACGGGATGTTTATGCCGAAAGGTGCTGCCGGTGAGATTGCCGTCGAAGGTCTCGTACTTATGATGCGGCCCAAGGAATTCACCGATAGGGCGAAGAAAAGCGATCTGAGGAAGGCCAGGGAACAGGTCAGTGTGAAAGAGGCTGCTTGGAGAGGTGGGGATATTGCCACAAGTCTGGATTCACAGCATCCATCCGCTTTGCGGACCAACCGCATCAGTAAAAGCGTGGAAAAACTCGATATCCCGGAGTAGAAAATGGCCCTAGCATCATATCCAAATATAACGATCAATTCGACCACATTTACGCTGAAATCCCATACAAATGGGGCCATAATCACTAGTACCTATGGCAGCAGCGTGAACGTGGTTGTCTCAAATGACCTACCTGCCGGTCACTCCTGCTGGATTATCCAGATGGGCGCGGGGGCAGTGTGGGTAACGGCAGGGAGTGGAGCTACCCTAAACAGTACAGGAACCGGTGTTGCCACGGCTGCACTGTATTCGGCTGTTAAACTTATGGCAGTAACTGACGGCAATTTCGTACTTACTGGAAGCCTCGCATAAGACTACTTGACGTAAATTATTGTTTCGCGTTAAATGCGGAATAATTCGTAAATAATACCATCACGCGCCGTGATTGGTTCAATCCGACTAACCCGTGACGCTCACGGCCAAGGTCGATAGGAGCCACACATGGCAAATACCATATCCCCCTTTGGATTCCGTTCGTTCGGTCAGCGTGAGGGTTCGGCTCCCACCGCTGGTCAAGAACGTTTGTTCATCAACTCCAGCGATACCAACACCTACTTCACTGGTGACTTGGTATACCTCAGTTCTACCCCTGCTGGCGCGGGCGGTCAGAACTTCCCGGCGGCCATTTCGCTTTCATCGCAAAGCGGTTTCCCTGCTGGCGTATTCAACGGCTGCAAGTATTACAGCCCAACTGTTGGTCGCACAGTCTGGAATAACTACTTCCCCGGCAGCGTAGGCTCCAGCAACGTATGCGAAGCCTTCGTGATGACCAATCCGCAGCAACTCTTCCTCGCTCAATGTTCGACTACTTCAGGTGTTTGTGGAACATCAAACATAGGTATGAATATTGCGACGGCTTCTTCTCTCCAGATTTCCGGCAACATACTGAGCGGCCAATCTCAAGCGATGCTCGCCTCATCCAACGTAGGGTTTATGGCGAGTTCTGCTGCATACCCCCCAGGTTCCGCTCTTGCCAACTGGAAGGTTGTCGATGTGTACGCCAACTCTGCTCCTCCGGGCGTGAACGGTACATCGTCCGGGGCGGAAGGTGGCGCAATTCTCATCGTGTCACCCGGCAACTGGAGCCGCAATATCGTCACCACTGCCTCAACGTAAGGTTGGTTTTATACTCTTTTGGTTATCAAACAATGGTGGAGCAGGTTCTACCGTAACCAAGAGAGCAAGCTAAACTAAGGATGAACGGCCATGCCCGTCGCACTCGCTCAGATTCGTGATCTTTTACAGCCCGGTTTGTGGGGCATCAGCGGCAAGTATGCCATGATCGAACGTCAGTGGCCTAAAATCTTTAGGCAGACTGACTCGAACATGGCCCTCGAACGTCGCGCCGCCATGAGATATCTTGGCCTCGCTCAGTTGAAGCAGGAAGGTGCCCCTACCAGCTTCGACAATTCAGCGGGTCAGCGATATGTCTACAACGCCGAGCATCTTGAAATCGGTCTAGGCTATGCGATCACTCGCAAGGCCATCGATGATAACCTGTATAAATCAGAGTTTGGCCCCTCGAATGACGGCCTCATGGAGTCGTTCAAGGAAACCGAAGAGATTTATGCGGCGAACGTCCTGAATACAGCAACGACTTATAATCCCGCAATTGGCGGCGATGGCGTGGCCCTGCTCTCGACGGCGCATCCAATCGATCAGGCTACCATCGGCAATCAGCCGTCGCCGGATGTCGATCTCAACGAAACGTCTCTCCTGAATGCCCTCATTACGATCCGCTCGACTTGGAAAGACAACGCCGGTCTGAAGATTCATGCGCGTGGCCGTAAGGTCATCGTGCCTGCAAATCTTGAGCCGATTGCGCTTCGTCTGTTCCGCTCCGAACTTCGTCCCGGCACGGCGCAAAACGATGTCAACGCCATCCTTGGTATGAATGACTCTCTCAAGGAAGGGTTCATGGTATTTGATTATCTGACCTCATCCTATGCGTGGTTCATTCTCACCAACCATGACGGCCTGATCTTTTTCAACCGTAAGCCGTTCGAGATGGACATGAGCGTGGAATTCACCACCGATAATCTGCTCGTCAAAGGTTATCAAAGATATGTGCCCACATATTATGATTGGAGAGCAATTTGGGGAACGACTCCTACAACCTAAGCGGTAGGATATAACCCCACAGATAGGAGCAACCAATGGGCATCACCTCACTATCCGGCCCCAGACTCAGTTACGGCCTTTCTCAGAGTTCAACCGGCGCAGTTTCTGACTATAACGATGAACGCGGGCCTGACGTATCCGATCTAGGATACGCCACCCTCGATCCTCGTTACCAGTATAATTATGATCCAGGCTCTCCGGTTGGCACTCAGGTCAAGTCGTTCTTCAACAATCAGGCCGCCGTAAACTACGTTCCTATGACGGCGCAGACGAGTGCCCTTTATATCTCTTCGCAGGTGTCTTCCGCAGTTGCTGGGACTCCGTTCGTTTTGCTTGCTGCTTCTTCGGCGCTTGGAACTTATGCCACTACCATTATTGCTCCTGAAAGCGGCAAAGTAAGCGAGTCTTTGATTGCCCTTGACAGCACGGCTGCTGTTGTAACTTGGGGTTCCGGCGGGACCGTGGCTACTTGGAATCCGGCAGCGGGTACTGGAAGGACAATTCAGCTTACGGTTACTTCGACGGGGCCGGATGTTGGCTGGCTTACCGTCAAAGGCCGCGATATGTACGGTTTCAAGATGACTGAAAACATCCCAATCGGGATAGCAAGTACATCTGTCAGTTCTGTCGCGGGTAAGAAGGCATTCAAATACATCTACTCGCTCACGCCTTCTGCGTCCACGACCATTACAAGCACTGGTTGGGGCGTTGGTTTCGCGGATGTCTTTGGTCTGCCATTGCTGGCTACCTTTAACAGTAATGATACCCAGTGCCGTATTAATGCAACGTCAAGCGGAACGGCAAACCCAGCGCAGTCAAACATCTCCATTACTGCTGGTGCGACAGCTACTGCAACGTCTACTACAGGTGACGTGCGCGGAACTTGGGCTTCTTCCGTTGCCTCAAATGCTACGGCGAGGGTTTCGATTTACCAGAACATAACTCCCGCTGCGGCAAACTCTGTTTCCGCCACTGACACCAGTGCTCTATTTGGCGTGACACAATACTCGAACTTCTAACCACAAGGAGCCAGTGATATGGCAAATCGACACAAACATCATGCCAAGGGCGGCGGCGTAGAACCCAAGAAAGACGATGAAAAGGAAGAATACAACGCGCAAGGCTCGCATGTGATGGAAGAAGCCAAGGAGAAAAAGCGCGGTGGCAAGGTCAAGCGCAAGGAAGGCGGCAAGGTTCCAGGCTTCAAGTCTGGTGGTCGGCTAGACAAGTACGCTAGAGGCGGCAGAACGAAAGGGCACTATGCTGATGGCGGCATGATAATGCCCCCCGGTGCGGGTGCCCCTCCAGGTGGTCCTCCGATGCCGCCTCCAGGAATGAAACCTCCTGGCATGATGAAACGTGGCGGCCGCGCTGGTGGAGATATGACCACAAGCCCGTTCTCGTCGGCTCATGTAAAATCGCATACTCCGGGTGGCAATCCGTCCCCGCATAAACACGGTGGCCGCGTAAAACATTAGGCTCCGAAGGTTACGCATCTGGCGGCGGAGCCGATAATTGGATGCAACACGCGGTAAACCCTAAACATAAGGGTGCCCTGCGCACGGCTGCCCATAGAGCGGGTATAAGTACAAGAGAATATGCAATGGCACACAGGGATTCGCCGGGGGCTACCGGGAAAAGGGCGCGGCTGGCAATCACTTTTGCAAAGTATCGTCCTTAGTTCTGTAGATCATGCCGCGCAATCTTGGGTGCTCATCTGCATGACATCGCGTACAAAGTATCTCAATATTATCCATGTTTGCTCGTAATTCCGGGTGATCGGCATAGGATTTCTTATGATGGCCCTGCAAGTTATCCGAAGACCCGCATCGCTCACAAGATTTAATCTCTTTAAATCTATCCTTGATAGCCTTGCGGCTATCCCAAATTCTTTCAGAAACGCCGCCCTTCCACTTATGATGTTTGTCTTTTTTAAGCGGAGCATATTTGCATCGACATATCCTAGAGCAATATTTTCCTGGCCCACTATATCCCTTTCTTCGTTGGAAGGGTTTGCCGCAACCTTGGCAGATGTAGTCTATAACAACCTTGGTTCGTTTTGGTTTAATCTTGCGAGAGCATTCATAAGAACAGCACGAAGTTTTTCCTCGCAGGTGAGCGTGAGGTCTGTTAAACTCTTTGCTGCACACGGGGCAAGTTAACAATGCGCTGCCACGGCCAGAAATTCGACGAAATTGGGACTTGTTGCGCATTGCATCCACTTTATATAGTGGAGGCGCAGTAGTCAAATGCCCCTTACTTCAGTCACTCTCTCCGCCACCACAGGGGCGTCCCCGCCGATCCAATTAAACTGGCGCGGCGGCAGACCTGTCATGTGGGCCGTTACGACCGGCTCCAGCGTGGCTATTGGTGATTTTACCGTTCAATACACCTTGCAAGACCCAATGTTGTTTGGGTATTCCTCGCAATATGCCCCTACTGGTAGCGCCACTTATGCAACTTCTGCTTGGTGGTTTAACGTCAGCAGCACTCCTTATACGACCGTGCCCTCTGGCGCAGGAACTCATTTTACATCCAGTACGATTTGGCCTGATGGCATTGTAGGAACATTCATGGCCCCTCCGGCAGCCATTCGTCTTTTCAGCACAGCCAATACCAGCAACGCTCTTGTACTTTCGATTGTACAGGCGGACGGGGGCTAACCCCCGATGACCGTTACCTATACAATTCCAACCATAAATGACCGGCTTCAGGGAGATGTTACCGCCATAGATGATGGCGGTGGCAACGGATATCTTGTCCTGCTTAATAATACAGGGATCGCTCTTTCGACTATTTCCCTCAATAGGCCAAGCGGTACGGTTAATGGCGGAGTTTTGACATTTTCGGGTACTTTACTCGATCCATCGGCAGCAAAGACAGATTACGCCACGGAAGGCAGGCTTTATAACTCTGCTGGATCATTACGAATTACTGGACTTACTGTAGGTATTCCATTGGGTGTTGAAGACATCTTGATTACTAATGGATTAAACAGTACCCTAATCTCGTCAGGACAAGTAGTATCCCTGCTTTCCGCTCAGATTACTGGCTCATAGCTACGGGGAAGACGAGATGAAATTGACGCCCACAACCAACGATAGTCTCCACGGAAATATCCCGACTACCAATGGTTCTATGCCTGAAAGGCTACGAAGACCGAAGATTGTTGCCGCCCATGAACCTATTCAGGAACAGGGGGAAGTTCCTTGGGCACCCATAGTGAAATTTACAAAACAAGGAACGGAAGTTCTTCTGGGAGAACAAAAGCAGAACGTCGCACCGGTCGCGGAACCATCCCCTCTCAAGGTTGCCCTTATTGGGACTGCCCCTTCGTCACGGATGCTGGCTCCTTTTAACGATCCGACATGGAAGATTTGGGGTTGTTCGCCGGGGAACATGAATCAGCTTCCGAGAATAGATGCTTGGTTCGAGATTCACGGGAACATGCTGTGGCCAGAAAATAAGCATTATGGCGTGGATTATTTGACTTGGCTTAGTAAGTTGACCGTCCCCGTCTATATGCAAAGCAAACAATGGATTCCGAACGCCACGCCACTTCCGATGCGTGAATTGGTTGATGAGTTTGGTCCTTACTTCTTTAGTTCATCCTTCTCATGGATGATGGCGATGGCGATGAAACAGGGGGCTAAGGAAATTGCTCTGTACGGCATCGATATGGCATCGCGGGATGAGTACATTCTTCAGAGGCCAGGAGCTTATTATTTCTTCAGTGAAGGGAAGAAGCGCGGGATCAAGATGTCTGCTCCGCATGAGTCGGACATTATGCAGCCCCCTGCTCTTTACGGTTTCTCCGAAATGACCTTGATGGGTCGAAAACTTCTCGCTCGCAAAAAGGAAATTACCGAACGTGTAAACGCGTTACGTCAGCAGCGAGATCAGGCGGCACAACAAGTGACATACCTCGAAGGAGCAATCGAGGACAACGACTACACAATCTCGATTTTCGGTGGTGCTCAAAGCCACGCCTTCACTGATATAGACAGCCAAGGATAGGAGACTTCCAAATGTCTAACTATGCAATCACGAACTCTACGGTAGCCGGGTTTGGTAGCACGCAGGCCCCCATTAGCGGCGCTTACAAAACTCTTTGTTTGGCCGCCGCATCCACTCAGGGTTCTGGCGTCAGTGCCACGAATGGCACTCTTCGTAGAGGTAAACTTTACGATATTCTTGTTGGCACCAATGGTACGCCCGCAGATAACTACATGGAATTCCAGGTTTCCCGTGCGGTTATCACAACCTCATCTGGAACAACTTTTGCCGGGGTTCTTTCAAGCGTTTCTAGCGCGCTCACGCTGGATCAGGCTGACGTAGGATTGGCCGCCTTCCTGGTGGCAAATAGTTCTAACGAGGGCGGCATCTCGCTCGCGTCAATCCCAGCCTCTTGGTATGTTGGAGTCAACCAACGCGCCTCATATCGTTGGGTTGCTGCTCCCGGCTCTGAGATCGTATACCCTGCAATATCGTCTGCTTCAGGTAATAACGGCCTGTGCTTGCAGGCTCGTTCTGGTGGCTACACAGGAACCGCAACTGGTGCCGTACTTTTTTCTGAGCAGTAAGAAATGAGAAAACCCGGCGGCTATGCGGTTATTACCTCGCCGGAACCATCAAATGTTAATTTTGATGGTTTTCGATGTGAAACCGTGCCGATGGGCATGACTGAGCGTGACACATATTCTTGCTGTCATTGCGGGCGAGTTGTTCATGTCAAACCAATGGTTAGCATGGATGAATTTGGTTCTATGTGCCGCAACTGCATGAAAATGACATGTCCGGATTGTGCGTCTGGTCCCTGTGTTCCGTTTCAGAAACGACTTGAAGAAATGGAACACCGAGACAGGATGCTAAGATCATACGGCATCTAATGAGGAATCTAAGCCATGGCGGTAGGACCGCATGTATTCGCCCTAGCTCGAATGACTGTTTCCTCGACTGGAACAGGAACGATATCGCTTAACGCTTCCGTTCCTGGGTTTAATACATTTGATCTGGCTGGATGTTCCACGGCCGCTACTGGTCAAATTATTGATTACGGCATCAATGATACGTCCAATACCGAATGTGCAACGGGGACTTATTATTCGTCCTCCGTCCAATTGACTAGAGGTTCCAGCCTGTCGGGGATGGTTTCCACAAATGGTAATAGTGCGATTGTCATGTCATTGGCAGCACAAGTGTTTATTACTCCGACAGCCATAACCTACAGTCCTCCGACATTTCAAACTCTAACAGGCGGAACCGGCTTTACTTACGTGACTCCAAATGGAGTCACGTGGCTTCGTATTCGCGCTTGCGGCTCTGGTGGCGGAGGGGGAGCCAGCATCGCCAACGGTGGTGGAGGGGGAGGCACTGGAGGACTCACTTCGTTTGATAATGCCGGAAGCAACTTCACTGCTAATAGCGGCCTCGGCGGCAGTGGTGGTGGTGTTGGTTCTGGTGGTAGCGGCGGCACGGGCGGGTTTGGGTCGGTATTTTTTCGGGCCATCGGCGATGGGGGCGGCTGCGGCGGTGGAGTTGCGGAAACAACCTCAGGTTATGGTGGTGGCTCGGCATTCTTTGGCGGTGGTGGTAAAGCTTTTGCTGGTAATTCTACTGGACAGAATGGTGCAGTAAATACTGGCGGCGGCGGCAGTGGCGGGGCGGGTATCATCGCAGGCGACCTTGGCGGAAGCGGTGGCGGTGGTGGAGAATGTTTTGAACTAATTATTCAATACCCGCTTGCGTCATATCTCTATTCGGTCGGGTTGGGAGGCTCTGGTGGAGGCAGCGGTAGCGGCTCTGGCGGAGGCTTCGGAGGATCAGGGATTATCGTAATCGAAGAACACTACAACTAAGGGGCATTATCAATGCCCACTATTTATTTAACTACAGGAACGAAATGGGTTGCTCCACAGAATTGGGGCAATCCGAGTTCAATTGAACTAATTGGTAGTGGTGCGGGCGGTGTTACCGTTGCCGGTGGTGTCGGCGGCGGCGGCGGTGGTGGTCAATATGCTCTCAAAAACAATCCGACCATCACGGCAGGAACGACTTATTCCTATGTAGTTGGAAGCGGAGTTGCGGCCAATACCAATGGAAACAACACCACATTCACGGACGGCAGCGGGACTTATACTGCTCATGGTGGATCAACAGGAACTACCGTAACTGGAGGTGCTGGTGGTACAGGTGCAACCGGGGCAACTACCGCAAATAACGGTGGAACGGGAGGCAATTCCTCCACGAAGGCTGGTGGTGGCGGCGGTGCGGCCGGTGGTTCGGGGGTTGGAAGTAATGGAGCACCAGGAACAGTAGGCGGGGATGGCGCTGGTGGAACAGGTGACAATTCAAAAACACCTGGTGGAACGGCGGGCGGCGGTACGGGCGGCTCTGGTACTGAATGGACGGCAGCATTACTAAATGGTGGCGCTGCTGGCTCTGGCGGCGGCGGTGGCGGCAATCAGGCAGGGACAGGAGGTAATGGCGGTAATTACGGTGCCGGGGGCGGGGGTGGTACGACAGGCGGGATAGGAAGCCAAGGCATCATCGTCATTACCTACATGGCAACTTTAGAGCCATCGATTTACATATTCACCGATCCGTCAGTAACAAATTTCTCGGTCCCGAGCGATTGGAACAATAACAGTAATAGCTATCTCGTCGTCGCGGGCGGCGGCGGTGGAGCCTCTGCTGGAGGTGGCGCAGGCGGAATGCTTCTTGGTGCCAACGCTTCTCTAACATCGGGAGCAAATATCACTCTGGCGATAGGTGGCGGAGGCGCAGGAGTTTCCGGTAGTGGTAATCCAAATGGTACAAACGGAAACAATTCATCATTTCAATTTTCAGGTTACACTGCGGCAGTTGGAGGTGGCGGAGGAGGAAACGGTGCCAACATTTCTAGTGGCAACGGCTCAAACGGTGGCTCGGGGGGCGGGGGTGGAATCAATGGCCTTGCAACATCCACGGGCGGTTCTGGTACAGGAGGGCAAGGCAATAACGGGTCCGGAAATGGCGGGCTTACAACAGGGTCTATTCCTGGTGGTGGAGGGGGCGGTGCCGGAACCATAGGCGGTCAGCCACCAGATAATGCAACAGGAGGCGTTGGTGGAGGGGGTACCAGTTCATCAATTACAGGTTCGGGTGTAATTTATGCTGGTGGCGGAGGCGGCGCAACCTATGTTGCCGGGACTCCTGGGCTTGGCGGAAGTGGCGTCGGCGGCAACGGCAACTCTAGCGGTAATGGCGGCAACGGCACCGTCAACACGGGCAGTGGCGGCGGTGGTGCTTATAATGCTGGAACAGGGGGCAGTGGTGGTTCTGGCATCATCGTTATATCTTACGCTGGATTGTCGTTTTGGTTTCCCGAATCGGTAGACAGCGCGGATTCTCTTGTCAAGGAACGCAGGCGTGTTGTCCTGATCGGATATTAAATGTCTCAAAATATCCTTTATCAGCAAATAACTCAGCAGCCTTCATTCTTCGGGCCTGAAACAATTACTGAATCTCGCTGGCATCAGGCTTGGTCTGAGCCAGTAAGACAAAAAATAGTTCCTGCTCTTGCAGTCGCTATTGTTACTTCAGGTCTTTTTGCTCCTCCTCTTGATCCGACTCCAAGTTATGAGAGCAAATGGCACCAGGCGTGGTCAGAACCTGTCAGACAGAAACCGGGATTGCCGGCCAATCTTCAACAGTCATTCACTAGCGATTCAACGCCATTTCCAACCGGAAGCAACCTTGCTTGGTATGCTAATTTATCTGCACCTGTTCGCACCAAGATAGGTCTTGGTTCTCAACTTCAACAGTCCTTTACGACCGACACTTCCGTTCTGCCAGAACAACGGCAATTGGAATGGTTTGCGTGGCTGAATGAACCCGTAAAGCTAAAACGGGGACTTGGTGCATGGCTTCAGCAGGCTGACTCATTACAAGTCCCTGTTATTCCGCCAATACATTTCCCTGCTGAGTTTCAATGGTTGTCTGAGCCGGTAAGATTCAAGCCGGGCCTTGGCACATGGCTCCAACAGTTTTTGGCGTATCACCCAAGGTTGTTGCCTAATCCAAATGTAACGGCAATAATGGCGGCTAAGGAGACTAATAACGATATCGCGTTATTCGGTATTCAGGTGTATAGTAGTGTAACTCCGGCTGCCAATGCAGTATTAGCCAACGTGTCGATCACAGAAATACCCTTAATCCAGGGTGCAACCGCTTCCATTGAGGCTTAAATGCCACAGACAATCTTTGGTCCGACAAACGTATCTCAAGGAAATTCGGCGCAGTTCGTAATTGAGTTCCTGTCGAACAATAGCCTTACGGTTCCAAGTTCTGGAAATCTAACTGTCTCATACACGAACAATGCGAGCGTAACCCAGACCGATACGGTAACGCTTGCCCTAAACAACAGTTTTTATAAAGGCGTGTGGTCTAGTACGTCTGCCGCCCTTGGGTTGGCAAGCTGGACCCTTACGGCGGCCGGAAGCACCTCAGTACAGCAGACCGGATTAATCAGAATTCTTACTCCTTAAAGGAGAGAAAAGTGTTTGGCACTCAACAGACAACCGGCACATATTCATTTGCCCCCACAGGGGCTGAATTTGTCTTGGCTGCCTTTGGCAGAATCCAGGTCCGACCTAGCGAATTAACGCAATCGCATATGTTCGCCGCTCGTATGGCGATGAATTTCCTATTGTCTGAATGGTCAAACTCGGTTCCAAATCTTTGGGAAGTTGGCCTTCAATCATTCCCGCTTACTCAAGGAGTATCTTCCTACGCCGTTCCTTCAGCCACGGTAATGATCTTGGACCTCTACCTATCCTATGGGTCACCAAATACCGATAAATATTTATGGCCAGTCAGTCGTACTGATTATGCCTCATATGCAGTCAAGACGACGCAGGGGCCACCTAATGTCTATTGGTATGACCGTCTTATATCGCAGACGGTTACGTTCTATCCTGTTCCTGACGGCAATGGTCCTTACGTAGCCAAATTCTATTCCGTTAGGCAGACACAGGATTCCGATGTAATTAACGGTACGACTCCAGAAATTCCGTATCGGTTTTATGATGCTTACTGTTCTGGTTTAGCGTGGAAGTTAGCCGAGACTTATGCTCCACAATTAGAAGCTAATATGCTTGCTAAATACACCCGATCTTGGAACATGGCCACGACCAACGATGTCGAAAATGTAAATCTCTATATCTCCCCGCAGCTTTCAGGCTACTGGACCAACTAATGCGGCAGCACGGCCACGCCAGTATTGATCCGACGCAACCAGCGGCAAAAGCCGTTTGTGACAGGTGCGGATTTTTATACTCGCATCGTGATCTACGTTGGCAGTCTGACTGGAGAGGACCGCGACTTCAAAATCTTCGCCTCCTTGTATGCCAATCGTGTTTAGATACGCCGCAAATGAATGGGCAAAGGACAATACTCATACCGCCTGATCCGATTCCAATTCAGAATGCCCGTCCTGAAATGTATGTGTCGGATGATAATCCAATGTCAGCAATAGGTGCTAATCCGTTCATGGGTCTTGAGAGATATGGTTCTCGCATAGGAACCATGAATAGTCTTGGTGGGATCAATGCTGCTTTTGACGGCAACGCAAACAAGCCGACAGGAATGTGCGCCACAATCTCAGTGTCAAATTCAAGCTATAATAACTATGTCGGGATCAACTGGTCTGGAAGAATACAGGCAATAACCGCACCATCAAGTCTGCTTCCTCCGGTCATTACTCATTCAATTACAAGTTTTACCGTTACCGCCCCAAACGACTCTACATTTGGATCATCTGCCTTCGTTGTTCAAGGTTCTCCCGTAGATGCCGGTTGGGGATCGTGGACTACACTTTACAGTGCGGCAACTTCCGGGACTGTTGGCGAGACTATCTCAGGGCAGACAACGGGCGGCAGATTCCAATTTGCCAGAGTCGCCTTCTTGGGGGATGGCGTAAATCAAATAGCCGTTTCCCAAGTTTCATTTAACGTAGGGGAGACTGGATAATGTCTCAGCTTAATTTTACAACGTATGTGGCTCAAATCGCGAATCTGATAGTTGTTAATCCTGCGGATGCAAACTATCTGGCGATGATTCCTAACATGGTTGATTTTGCCGAACAGCGAGAATACAGGGAACTCGATCTCATTGCCACCTCGCTCACGGATGCCACCGGCTCATTCAATGTAAACAATCGATCGCTGGCCTTATCTACCTCGCTAGGAACGTTTCTGGTAGTGGAAGAAGTTAACGTAATCACTCCGTCTACTGCTACATCAACAAGCGGATCGCGGACTCCGCTCACGAATACAAGTCAGCAATTCATAGATATTACCTATCCGAGCAACACAAGCGCCCAAGGCGTTCCTGAGTTCTGGTCCATGAAGGACAATGCCACTATTATTGTAGGGCCATCACCCAACCAAGCATATCCAGTTGAGATTGTGGGAACTTACCGACCGGCATCGCTATCATCCGGTAATTCTTCAACCGTTCTTACACAAATGCTGCCTGACTTGTTTGTTGCTGATTCCATGGTGTTTGCATCCGGGTACATGAAAAACTTTGGCAATATGTCGGACGATCCGCAAAGCGGGACGACTTGGGAGACTATAAGAAATAAACTGTTTGCATCGGCAAATGTTGAGGAGGTTAGGAAAAAATATCAATCCCAAGCCTGGACTTCTGAATCTCCCTCGCCACTTGCACAGCGAGTATAGTAGATGCCCTTCTCTTCTATTAAATTGAATCCTGGCGTAAACACAGTGGCAACGCCAACTTTGAATTCTGCTGGCATTAGCAAGTCAAATCTAATTCGTTACCGCATGGGTCTTGTTGAAAAATTGGGCGGCTGGACTAAATTCGTCGATGGTATGATGGATTCAATCACCAGGGCGCTTCATGTATGGATAGGTCTTGATGGGCATGAGTTTTTAGCAGCCGGTAATCTGAATTCACTGACATTCTCAGGTCATAATTCCGTCTATAATATTACTCCGCAATCACTCATTACAAATCCGGCGGCGAATATTACTACGGTTCAAGGAACCACTGGTATAAACATTGTGGATACGGCGGTATCAAATTTGACTCAATTCGATGCCGTATTTTTTAATACCCCAATTACTATTGGCGGGGTTATCCTCTCCGGGTTTTATCAAATCGGAAGCGGCTCGGGAACTGGTTATACGATGAACAGCGGGCAGATCGCTACATCTTCCGTGAGTAACGCAGGCGCTGTTCCTGCTTTAACTACAACGGCGGGAGACTCTAATGTCCTGGTGACGTTTGCCAATCACGGCCTGACATTATCATCAAAGTTTAACTTTCCGATCCCAACTATCGTTGGTGGGATTACGATTTTCGGAGTCGTTTCTCCTATTATCATAAATAATGCAAATAGCTTTACGTTCTCTTCCCAATTCAAGGCCGTAACGGCGCAGACAGCCTCAATGAATTCCGGTCTTGCTCAATATCTATATTACGTGTCACAGGGGCCTTCAGTATCTAGTCAGTCTGGAGCCTGGGGACCGATTGGGCAGTACGCCATAGGCGAAGGGTATTCATATCAATCGGCTATTTCTGTGCAAACCGGCGCTGCAATTACTGCCAGTAATTGGACATTAGATAATTGGGGAGAATACCTTTTAGCCTGTCCGAGAGGAGGGCCAATTTTCTATTGGAATCCACATTCCGGCTTTGGGAACGTAACTCCCATAGGTGGAGCTTCAGAAAAAAATAATGGAATTTTCGTTTCGATGCCGCAACAAATCTTGGTTGCTTGGGGTTCCGCGTCAACACTGATAGCCGGAAACACCAATAACGCCTTGGATGCCCTGCTAGTCAGGTGGTCAACCATTTTGGATTTTACTAATTGGCAGGTAAATTCAACGACTCAGGCTGGCAGTTTTCATATTCCATCTGGTTCTGAAATCAGAGGCGGAATTCAAGGTCCAGGTTCTGCATTGATCTTTACCGATATCGACGTGTGGGCGATGAACTACATCGGCTATCCGTTGGTATTTGGTTTTAACAAGATTTATTCCGGTGGGGGGCTAGTCGGGCCTCATGCCGTTGTAACTATGCGTAATTCAGTATTTTGGATGAGCGGTGATAATTTTTATATGAGCGGTGGTAGCGGAGGAACCAGTATCATTCCATGTACGGTCTGGGATACCGTGTTTCAGGACTTAGACACCAACAATATTAGTAAATGCGTTGCTGGAGCAAACGACGATTTTAGCGAAATAACTTTCTTCTATCCGTCTGTCTCTGGCGGGACGGGAGAAAATGACAAGTATGCAAAGGTGAATATATCCGAAGGGTATATCTGGGATACCGGAAGCATGGAAAGGTCTGCATGGTTCGGTAGATCGGTTATCGGCTCTCCGGTAGGGGCAGACCCGTCAAGTCTCTATCTCTATCAGCATGAAACGTCATACAGCGCCGATGGCGCTCCTATGGATACATACTTCGAGACTGGTTATTTTGTTTACGGAGATGGGGAAAACTTCTCCGTAATCGATCATTTTGAGCCTGATATGAAATTCACTACGGTTAATTCAAGCACTCCTCCAGCAAATATCAGTGTTACGCTTACGGCTCTTAACTATCCAAATAATTCAGGAAGCATGACTTCCGGCCCTTTGACGATGACCAGCACGACTGAATATCTAACACCCAGGCTTCGTGGCAGGCAGATGAAATGGCGCGTTGAGACAAACGATGCTACCTCATGGTGGAGAATGGGAAGCTGCCGATATCGCTACGGAATTGATGGACGCAGATAATGGCTGATATGCAACATCAAGGCGGTGGGGGGTTTCCAAGTCTCTCCAATATGGAGACTACTCTTGGTCTAGCCAACCAGAACATGAGCATGTTAATTCGGACTCTTATGGGTACGTTTCCTGCCCAATCAGCCACGTTATCAAGTCTGAGTATTGCTTTCTCAACTGCCAGCGGGATTGGAACAACGGTAAAGGCTACTGCCGGATACTTGATGGCCATATCGGTTAATTCAACAGGGTCAGTTTCACTTGCTGGGAAGGTCTATGATGCCAATTCACCAGCCAACAGCAGCGCATCAAATGTAATGACTCTGATTCCATCGTCAGGAACGTCCGTCTATGGATATCCGTTCGCAAACGGATTAACAGTACAGCCTAGCAGTACAGGTTCTCAGACCGTATCTGTCTTTTTCATATAGGAACATGACAATGGGGCGAGACTACACATTAAAGGAAAAAGCCGGACTTAAGTTGGCCCGTATTTGGCATTCTCAGATTTATGCAAGCTGCTCGCATTGGGGATTGTTCCCTTTGCTCCCTAACGACTATGGAGACAGAAATGCCGCTCATTAAATCGCATTCAAAGTCTGCCATCTCAACTAATATAAAAGAGATGATGCACTCATTTCATCAAACTGGGAAACTTGGAACAAGTCATCCTGATAGCAATAAGAAAGCCCAGCAGCAGGCTATTGCAGCGGCGTATTCAACTGCTCGCAAATACGCCGGTGGTGGTGAAGCTCCATTCTTCGAGAATCAGGCATTCCGTCAAAGCTCGCGAGCGGGAATGATCCACTCCGCCATTCCAGGAAGGACAGACAAAATTCCAATGTCTGTCAGAGGTGGCAGCCACATTTTACCGGCTGATGTTGTATCAGGAATAGGACAGGGTAATTCCACCGCAGGGGCTGTGGCACTCAACAAACTATTCAAGATGGGACCTTATGGTGCCGCCACTCATGGCGCTCCTGTTCCGCACGTTAACTTTGGGCATCCGGGTGGATTTCCTAAAGGACCGCTATCGATCAGGCAGAAGTTCTCTCCTGGTGGAACTCCTGACCATGGCAAGCCAGTAGATATTATCGCTGCGGGGGGCGAATACACGGTCACCCCTGAAGTTGTCTCCCGTCTCGGGGGAGGAAATATGCAACACGGTCACGATATCCTCGATGCCATGATTCTTCACCTCAGAAAGAAAACCATCAAAGACATGCAGGGCTTGAAGCCCCCTAAGCGAAGTTAGATGACTACTTCTCCGTCCATAGTCCGCCGCGCCGTACCGCAGGACCGAGTAAGCATCTGGGAACTATTCCGGCTGCTTCATGCCGAGAATGCTATTTTCTCCATGTCAGAACAAAAAGTGAACTGGATTCTGGATCGGGTTCTTTATTCTGAGAAAATACCGGAAACCGATACCGGGATGCGCGGCTACATGGGGGTTATTGGCCCTCACGATGCTTTAGAGGGGTTTATACTTATGGTTATAGGAAGTTGGTGGTATAGTGAAGACTTCCATTTAGAAGAGTTGGCTAATTTTGTGCATCCAGACCATAGAAAGTCCAATCACGCCAAGACTTTGTTAGGTTGGAGCAAGCATATGTCAGATAAGGTTAGAATACCATTAGTGGTGGGTATAGTATCAAACATAAGAACCGCCGCAAAAGTGCGTTTGTACAGGCGGGTTCTTCCAGAATGCGGCTCATATTTTCTTTATAAGGGCACTACAACTGCCTTGAATGGCAAATAGGACAGCAGATGGGCAAGGGTTCTCCGACTACCTCCAATACGCAGCAAAACCAGAATGTGTCCTATGCGCCTGCTGGGTTGCAGAATTTCCAAGATATTTACAATACGGCTAATCAAGCCGCATCCACTCCGTATCAGCCGTATGGTGGCCAATTAACCGCTGGCCTCAATGATACCCAGCTAGCCGGTATTAACAATATCAATATGGCGCAAGGGGCGGCGGCCCCTGCCATCAACCACGGCGGCGAGCTGATCCAGCAGGGCGCTGGGATGACCAGCCAGGGTTATGACACCGTTGGCCAAGGAGCTAATGTTGCTCAAGGTGGACTTGGTTATATTGACGCTGCCGGGAATATGATCCAGGGCGCTCAAGGTATTACTGGGGGGGGCCTTGGCTACATAGGCCAAGGCTCTAATACAATGGCTCAAGGCCAGGGCATGATTGGCCAAGGAGCTAATATTGCTCAAGGCAGCCTTGGGTATCTAAATCAAGGCGCTAATCTTTCTAATATGGGTGCTGGAATGGCTGGCCAAGGTGCTGGCTATCTCGGATATGGTGCCGGTATGGTCGGCCAGGGTGCCAATATCAGCCAGTCTGGTCAGGACTATCTAAACGCTGGCGCGGGAATGGTTGGGCAAGGTTCAAACATCTCGCAGTCTGGTCAGAACTACCTAAACCAAGGCGCTAATACCATCGGTCAGGGTACAGGAATTGCCCAGCAAGGTCAGGGTTATTTTAACCAAGGCGCTAATACCATCGGTCAGGGTGCAGGAATTGCCCAGCAAGGTCAGGGTTATTTTAACCAAGGCGCTGGCATGATGGGTCAGGGCTACAACACGGCCCAGTCTGGTCAGGACTATCTAAACGCTGGCGCGGGAATGGTTGGACAAGGTTCAAACATCTCGCAGTCTGGTCAGAACTACCTAAACCAAGGCGCTAATACTATTGGCCAAGGCACTAATATAGCCCAACAAGGACAGAACTTCTTTAATCAGGGCGCTGGCATGATGGGTCAGGGCTACAACACGGCCCAGCAGGGTCAGGGCTTCTTTAACCAAGGTGCTCAAACCATTGGCCAAGGTGCAGGAATTGCCCAACAAGGTCAGGGTTATTTTAACCAAGGCGCTAATACCATCGGTCAGGGTGCAGGAA